>JADMIO010703257.1_pt1 | contig 39536 bp, 35 predicted proteins | sample 8958161 | NCBI WGS metagenome assembly JADMIO01 (sample SAMN16585339, study PRJNA669376) | soil metagenome | isolation source: Crop rotation soil | place: USA: Cullars Rotation, Alabama | collected 2011 | reverse complement strand
AGATTGGCATCCATGGATTCATCTTCCAGGCATGATGTACAAGACCGCGACTGGCAACCTGCTGCAACGGTTGGAGTTCGAGCATCCCGCGGGCGGGGAGCGCGAGGAAGCACCGACCATGGTGCAGGCCCGGGTTCTTGGTGGTGGCAGCTCGGTGAACGGCATGGTCTACATGCGGGGAATTCCCGAAGACTACGATCGATGGGCCGCGCAGGGTGCCTCTGGTTGGTCGTATGCTGACGTGCTGCCGTACTTCGTACGTGCGGAGAACAATGACACGTTCGCGAACGACATACACGGCTGCGACGGACCGGTTGGAGTATCGAGCCCGGAATACGTGGACCCACTTAGCAAAGCATGGCTGCAGGCGTGCCAGCAATTAGGCATGCCGTTCAACCCGGACTTCAATTCCGGAACTCAGGCAGGCTGTGGCTTCTATCAAATGACCGCTCGCCAAGGGCGACGGTCGAGTGCCTCTGTGGCGTATCTGCGACCAGCGCGCCGTCGTACTAACCTCGAGGTGAGAACGCGGCAGCGCGTACTGCGAGTGCTGATCGAGAGGGGCCGCGCAATCGGAGTCGAAGTGGCAAGTGGCGGCCGCATCAGCACGATTCGTGCGACTCGAGAGGTCATCGTATGCGCCGGCGCCATCAACACCCCGAAGCTGATGCTTCTTTCTGGAATAGGCCCTCCGCACCATCTTAGTTCAGTAGGTATACCTGTCGTTCATGAGCTGCCCGGCGTCGGCCAGAACCTCCAGGATCACATGGATGTCTACATGATCTACGAGCTCAAGGGAAGGATGGGGTACGACAGGTACAAGCGTTGGCACCAGAAGATTTGGGCAGGCCTCGAGTATGCGTTGTTCAATAGAGGTCCACTCAGCTCGAACATCATCGAAGCCGGCGCGTTCTGGTGGGGAAACCGTAGCGATCCGCGCCCCGACGTGCAGTTTGCGTTTCTGCCTGGCTCCGGCGTGGAAGAGGGCGTGGATGCGATCTCTGGGGGGTGGGGCTGCACGCTAAACGCCTGCCAAACGCGCCCTCGGTCGCGTGGCGTTGTGGAGTTGCGATCGAAAGATCCCGCAACTTCTCCTCGGATTGCGCCGAACTATCTAAGTGAACCCTACGATCTCGATTGCATGGCGGAGGCTGTCAAGTGTGGGCTCGAAATCATGCGGCAACCCGCTATTGCCGCGCATATCAAGCGAACGCTTCACCCGACACGCTCGCCAACGTCACGGAGCGACTATCACCAATACGTACGCGAGCGGGCCCAGCGGGCCCTGCATCCGAGTGGCACGTGCAAGATTGGCGCTGACTCGATGGCAGTTGTCGATAGCGAGTTGCGTGTGCGCGGTATAGACGCGCTTCGCATAGCCGACGCCTCGGTCATGCCGTCCGTCCCGTCGGGAAACACAAACGCTCCGTGCATCATGGTGGGTGAGCGCGCGGCAGACTTCATCCGCAACGGCTCCGCAGACGCGCGGACGCGACACATCGACGCTCTGCAGAAAGATGCAGGGGCGCATCACGAGCAAGCTGCCGCACTCTACCAAAGGCGAACGTCTTGATCGCAGCCCCGCATGGCTGGGGACTTATCGGCGCAAGCACGATAGCGCGTGAGTTCATGGTGGATGCGATACGGGCATCGGGGGGCGCACCCCTGTGGGTTATGGGCCATAGCGAAGAACGTGTGCGCGCGTTTTCATCTGCCTGCAGTATCCCCAATTACACAACACACCTGGGCGACCTACTTGCCGATGATGCGGTCACAGCCGTGTATATAGGCTCCGCGAACGGATATCACCATGCGCAGGTCATCGCGGCCGCAGCGGCAGGAAAGCACGTTCTTTGCGACAAGCCCCTTGCGGTGCGAAGTGAGGATGCGCTTGAGATGGTGCAGACCTGCGAGAGATTTGGCGTGGCGCTTGGCATAAATCATCATCTCCGAGCGTCCGACGTTCATCGGCAGATGCGTCGATTGATTTCGCAAGGTGCCATCGGTGTCGTGCATTCGATGATCATTCACCACGGCGGGTTGCTCCGACCTGAGCTGCGCACTTGGAGACTGAACGACCCGGAAATGGGTGGCGGCATCTACCTGGACTTGACCGTGCACGATGTGGATTTGGCACGATTCTTACTGTGCCAGGAACCTGTCGCGGTTGTTGGTATGGGTGGAGCGTACGGTCTCAGTTCCAACGGATTAGACGATCACACGAGCTATGCTTTGCGAATGACTAGTGGTTGTTTGGTTCAAGTCCATGAGAGCTTCGTTACGCCCAACGTGGTTTCCCAGGTGATAGTCAATGGATCGGGCGGTGTATTGCAAGCGAACAGCAGTATCGGGCAGCGGGATTCGGGAGAGCTAATCAAGCGTTCTGGGACAACTGCCGAGAAGATTCGAGTCGAGAGGGCGGACTTGTATGCTGAGACGTTGAGGCAGTTCAACAAGCTGATAATGGGTCACGAGTGCCAGATCGCAACCGGCTGGGATGGCGTTCGCGCGATTCACATTGCCGAGGCAGTTGCGAGAGCGGTGCGGTCTGGGCAAGTGCAGATGATCTCCGAAGCTAGTGAAGAAGCGATCACATGAGAATTTCGAACCGTTGACAAGGACTATCATCGACTTCAGAGGAGGAATGATGTGGTCGGCTCGCTCAAGCGAGCCGCAAAGGTCAGCAGCGCCTCGCCATTTACCCAGTACACGCGCTCCATCGCGGCAGTTGAGGATGCAGGGGGTGGCGCGATCATCATTCGAACTGTTTCGCCCGATCCGTTGCTGCTGAACTCACTGAGCCGGCTACGCATTCTCTCCTATATCGTATGATTGGATCCATTGCCTTAGGTCTTCTAGGCGGCGTCAAACCCTCATCTAAACTTGATCAGCGTCCGGACCTGGCCCCCGCGAGGTGGTCCAGAAGGTGCACGTCGAAGACCGCGTATACCCGCTTGAGCGACTGCGTGAGGGCTCGTCCGCGGGCCGATCGGCGCCCACATACGGCAGCAGGCTGCCTACGTCAATCCTTGACGAGTCGGAACGCGATGCGAGCCAACGACATCAATCTCGAGCTAAGAGTCGTACGTCCGCTGGACGAATGTGGACGAGAAGGTTCGATCCGACGTCAACGCTGTCCCCATCCGTCATATGCGCTCGAAGCGTGTCCGCATGCGCCTCGACGGCGAGCTCCAGCTCCCAGCTTCCGCCGACAAAGCTTTTGCTCACTAGCTTAAGGTCGAGCACATTACATGCCGGGCGGGCATCTCCTGGAGCCAACGGGAGGACGCAACTCGGACGAACAAACACCAATGGGCTCGTCGAGCCCGTTTTGTTGGAAGAGATCAACGGGCCCAACGGGGTCTCGACCGTCAGACCAATCGGGTTGGCATCGCTGGATACCTTACCCTGCAGAACGTTCGAACCCCCGATAAATTGCGCGCCAAACGCAGTCGTCGGCCGGTGATACAAGTCTTTAGGGGTCGCTATCTCAACGAAATTTCCAGATTTCATTAGAACGATTTGATCCGAAAGAGATAGGGCTTCGGACTGATCGTGGGTAACGTATACCGTGGTCAGGTTCAGCCGCTGCTGAAGTCTCTTCATTTCCGAGCGCATCGTGTCACGTAGCGCAGCATCTAGATTGCTAAGGGGCTCATCGAGCATCAGTACCTCGGGATCAGCGACGATTGCGCGTGCAAATGCGACGCGTTGCTGTTGTCCTCCACTGAGCTTTGATGCGTATCGTTGCGAAAGACCTCCTAGGTCCACTAGCTCAAGTGCGTCCTTCACTTTGCGCTCGATTGAGGTCTTGCGCTGCACACGTAGGGGGAATGCCACATTCTCGAAAACTGTCATGTGGGGCCAGATCGCGTAGGACTGAAAGACCATCCCAATGCGCCGCTTGTTCGGCGGAATGTTGATGCCGTCTTCGGCGGAGTAGACCGTTCGACCGTTAATCGAGATCACTCCTGATGTTGGGTCCTCGAGGCCGGCTATGCATCGCATCAGCGTTGTTTTGCCGCAGCCGCTGGGACCAAGCAGGGTAAAGAAGCTGTGACGAGGGATCTCCAACGTCAAGTCGTTTAGTGCGATGACCTGCTGGCCATCGACCTCAAAGGTTTTACGGAGATTCTTTATTGAGATCATGCTTAACGAACTCGAGTTGCGATCATGCTGCGACCGGGGTTGGGCTGGCGAGTCTCTTGTTTAACCAGGCATACGCGCCCGTAAGGACAGCTATCAAGATCATGACCATCGTCACATAAGCCGCGAGGATCGTCGAATTACCGCCCTCCCACATATCGAGGACCAGCACCGAGAAAACCTCGGTGCCGTGAGACGTGAGGAAGATGGAGGCTGCGTACTCTCTGAACGACCTGAGGCTCACGTACACCATCGAGGCGATGACGGCGCCGAGAGATAGCCGGAGCACAATCTTCCAAAGGACCCGCCCTCTTCCTGCACCACAAACGTAGCCAGCATCTTCCAGCTCAGGATGGATTTGAACGAACGCTGATGAGCAAATTCGTACGGAGTACGGGAGGTGGAGCGCGACGTAGGTGAGGACGAGCAGCCAAATCGTCCCAAACAACGGGAAGGGTACAAGCAAGGAGAAGACCAGGAAGCCGACGCCAAAGACGATTCCGGGCATTCCAACGGGCGCGGTTGCCACAGTATCGAGAGTCGCGCGAATAGCCGTACTTCCCCTTATCCGGAGGTTGTACCAAGCGATTAGGACCCCAAGTCCAGTAGCGACAAGGCCGGCCACAATTCCGGCAAAGAGGCTGTTGAAGACCGCTCGTTGCGCGGGTCCATATTCCAGTGCCGCGCCAAAATTCTTGAAGGTGATCATGCCCAAGCTGGTCAGCGACGGGGCCTGCGGAAACGGCATCAACGCTGTCCACGCTAAGGCCACCATGGGCAGACCCGCCGTCAATACCAACAAGAGCACGCCGAAGATCGTTATGGGCATCCCCCACTTGCCAAGGCGCTGCACACGGGGCCTTACTCCCTTGCCACCGATGGTTACATATCTCTCCGAATTCTTGACTAATCTTCGATAGACCACCATTCCGACAACGGCCACCACGACGTAGACCAGTGCGTAGGCACATGCGACGTTCAAGTTCGTCGGATACTTTGACGTGGCCAGGTAGATTTCAGTCGAAAAAAGGAAAATCTTGGCAGGTAGCCCGAGAAGCAGCGGAACCGAGATGGCTCCAAGCGCAAATATGAAAAAGATCAACCATGCGGCTACAAATGCCGGACGCAGCATCGACAACGTCACTCTGCGAAGCGTTGTGACCAGCCCGGCCCCCGCTAACAACGCAGCCTCCTCGAGCTCGGGATTAACGGACCGAAACACGGGCCAAAGCCAGAGGAAAGCGAGCGGCAGTTCCTGCAGGACAGCTACAAACACCATCCCACCGAATGACATGATGTCGAAGAGAGGGGTCGTGCGTCCCAGATACGCGGCAGCGAACAGATTAACGATGCCGTTCCTCGGGCCAAGGATCATGATCCACGCACTAATGAGCAGAATCGACGGCATGATCATGGGCGCTACTGCAAACAGCTGAGCAAAGCGTTTGATCGATGAATCGGTGCGTTCCACGATCCACGCCAGAAACGCACCAAGCACGAGGACAATAGTGGCGACGACGCTCGCGAAAACCACCGAATTGCCTAAGGCCGCGTAAATACCTGGCCGCGAATAGGCAATGCGGATTGATTCGAGAGTGAGTGCGCTGGTCGTACCGGGATCGCCTTGCGTAAGGCTGCCAAAGATCAGGACGAGCAGCGGCGGGGACAGGATCGCCAGAACTACGACGAGAAGCGATACAAGGACAACTCGATCAATGTCGCCACCGATCCTGCTCCACCATGGCGGCAGGGATCGCGATCCCGTGACCGTTTGAGCCGTTGCTTCCATTGGCGCTTGAGGTCCGATAGCTTCAATAGTAGGCGCTAGCGAATAAAGAGGTTCTGAGCCTTTGCTTTCAAGGTCGTGTAGCGGTCCACCGGCAGGGGTTCGAACGGCTGTAGGTCGGAAAGCTTGGCGACAGGGATCGCATACGTGCCCTTGGTGTTCCCGTAGACACGGGCCTTCTCCAGTTGATCAATCGCCTGGCTACCCTCGGCAGACATTAGAAAGTCGACGAAGAGCGCTGCACCGTATGGCTTTGGTGAATTCTTAATCGGCGCCACCACGACTGCAGCACCATAGAGCGGCTTCGCGTAAACGTAATCGATTGGCGCGCCGCTATCCTTCAATTGCTTTGCCCGATCAAGCAGAAAATTGAAGGCTACGTCAAACTCTCCGGAGGCTAGTGCTTGAGAGGCCGCTCCCATGCTCGCGAATACGCGTGGCTTTTGCTTAGCCAATTTCTCAAACAGAGCATCGGCCGCCTTGTCGCCTCTCGCTAGCTCAGTTGCATCCATGAAGGATTCGAGAATGGGGGCAGGTGTGCCTAACCTGCCGGCCCATTTTGGATCGGTGAGATCGTCAATAGTCTTCGGAGCTTCCGAGGGGCTAACGCGGTCAGTGCGCCAGGCAATGGTCGTAGGAGTCACGAAAAAAGTTGCTGCTGCGACGTTATCCTTTGCTGACCCCGATTTGAAACGCTTGTCGAGGTCGTCCCAGGCAGCGGGCTCATATGGGGCCAGCGCAGGCTTCATCACGTCGAGCAGTTCCTTGCCGAAGAAGATGGCGTCGGCAACCCTCCGCGTGCGCTGTTCCAGAATTACCTTCTGCGGAGCCTCTGCGGCCGTGAGCCGTACGTACTCGATCTTGACGTCGGGGTATTTGGCGTTAAACGCCTTCTGTAGCATCTGTATGGTGTCGATGCCGACAACCGCGTAGAAGGTGAATCCGCCCTCCCGCTTTGCCTCTCGGGCCAAGACCGCGGTCCGCTGACTCGGAGGCAAAGACTGGATGTAAGCCCAGACTTCTGGACCCGATTGTGGGGCCGGCTGCGCAGTCGAATTACTTGCCGCCCAAAGCTGGAAAAGCACTAGGGCAACGATGCCAACGATGCGGGTGGGGCACCAAGTGTTCAGAAGTCTCATCACGTCGCTCCTCAGGCAATCGGAATGTCAGCGCTCTTGTGCATGCCCGCGTTCTTCCGAGCTGAGCTGGATACGCCATCCATCTGGGTCGCGTAACTCAGCGTTCTTCCGACCTGTCGTGGGCGACTCGTGCACCGGCATGAAAAACTTGATGCCCTTTGCATTGAGGTCGGTATACGTCTGCTCGATGTCCCGAGTCTTCCACGAAATGTGATTGAGGCCGGGAACTTCCTCAGGGAGAAGTTCGTGCAGTTCGATGACGGGTTGGTGCTCGCCAGGGAGCTGTAACTCAGCGGACCCTTCATGATGATCTGTCCACCGCAGAAGCTTGAACCCCAGCTTTTGGTAGAACTCAACATGTAGCTTGACATCGCGGACGATATATTCGATGTGATCGATACCGATAATCATTGCTAGGACTCCTTTCCTGTAAACGAAGACTGCTATACGACGACGAATTCGATTTCTGGAAAACCTTCGACACCACCCCTCATGACGTTGCCGCGCGTGATTGGGCCAACGCCTGACGGAGTACCGGTAAAGATCAGGTCCCCTGGCGCAAGCGTGAACCACGTAGACAGATGGGCGATGACCTCAGCAGTCTTCCAAATCATCTGCTCGAGGTCGCCTTTCTGGCGTTGCTCCCCATCCACATCCAGCCAAATCCGACCTCGATTCGGATGGCCGCATACGCTCGTGGGAACAAGTGGCCCGCAAGGGGCCGACCCCTCGAACGCTTTTCCAACCTCCCATGGGCGGCGAAGTTCCTTCGCCTCGCTCTGAAGATCGCGCCTAGTCATGTCCAGGCCGACCGCATAGCCAAAGACATGCTGGAGGGCAGAGGAGACCTCAATGTCACTGCCGCCGCTTTGAAGCGCGACGACTAGCTCGATCTCGAAGTGGACATCCGAGGAGCGGGGTGGGTAGCGGAAAGGGTTGCCCGGCGGCACGATGTTGTCAGGATTCTTTTGGAAGAAGAACGGAGGTTCTTTAGAGGGATCGTGGCCCATCTCGATTGCGTGATCGGCGTAGTTGCGACCAACGCAGTAGATGCGATGAACGTCGAACGTTTCGGCGGTTCCCCAGATGGGCAAAGCTGCAGGGCTGAAGGCGTTAGGGCCGGCGACGGTCGGTTTCGGCGCTTTCATGTGGGAGGTCGTCATATGAGGGTCGCGGGTGTTCTTCTAAAAGAGCCAACAACGGCATATTGGATACAATCATACGGTAAGGTTGGCTGCAAGTAAAGCGATGGGCTGCATGTTGGCGGCAGGTAATGAATCCGTTCCGGATTGCGGTGCGGCGCGCCGTGGGCGTCGTGAAGCGCACGGCACCTTGTAAAGCCGTACGCTTCCAAGAGCGTTTTTGTACGGCAACAAAGTTACACTCGCACAGTATTGGCAGCCTTCCTGTGGGTTTGCCGGAGCGTCGCGCGAAGCGAGAACCACCAAACTGGCGTCATGCTTGATGTAATCGTTCTAGGTCTCGGCGTGGCGGGCAGCGCGATCGCCTGCGAGGTCGCTCGCCGCGGAATGCGCGTAATCGGACTCGATCGATACACCCCGCCGCACGCTTTCGGATCGTCGCACGGCGAATCGCGAATCATTCGCGAGGCGTATTTTGAACATCCCGTCTACGTACCGATGGTGCGGAGATCTTACGATTTGTGGCGCGAACTGGAAGCAGCAGTTGATGCAACACTGCTGCTGGAAACTGGTGGGCTCATGATCGGCCGGCCGGATAGCACACTGGTCGTGGGAGCGCGGCACAGCGTAGACCTGCATGGCCTGCAGCACGAGCTATTGTCGGCGTGGGAAGTTGAAAGCCGCTTTCCCGCGTTGCGTCCTGAGGCGGAGATGGTCGCGGTCTGGGAGCCGCGCGCGGGTATCCTGCTACCCGAGGCATGCATCAATTCGATGATGGTTCGGGCCCAACGTAACGGCGCGAAGCTGCACTTCGACGAACCGGCCGAGGGGTGGCGGGTCGACGGAGACCGCGTCTACGTGCAGACAAAGGATGAGGAGTACTGCGCCAGACATCTGGTCATCGCGGCCGGAGCGTGGGTCGGATCGCTGGTGCCGGAGCTGCAATCGAAGCTTCGCATCGAGCGCCAGGTAGTGTTCTGGTTTGATTGCGCCGGAAACGAAGCCGCCTTCGCCCCGGCTCGTTGCCCGATCCATATTTGGCAGTACGACGGGGGTCGCTTCTTCTACGGCATTCCAGACCTCGGCAAAGGAATCAAGGTTGGTTTCCATCACGATGGCGCGACGACCACGGTTGATACGGTCGCGCGTGATGTCGAGGCTGCCGAGTTGGAATGCGTTCGGAATGCTATGCGGCGCTTTACGCCGAATGCGGACGGGCCACTACGACGCGCGGTGGCGTGCCTTTATACCAACACTCGTGACGAGCACTTTCTGGTCGATCGACATCCAGCGCACCGGCAGGTAGTGGTTACGAGCGCATGCTCCGGACATGGTTTCAAATTCGGTCCCGTGATCGGTGAGATCGTTGCCGATCTAATCTTAGACCGCCCTCCCAAGTTCGATATCGGGATGTTCCGCTGGCGCTAACGTCGTATTGGTCCACGCGTGTGTCGCCCACTCGCGAGCAGCTGATTGTGACCGAGAACGTTGTCGCTACGGGGTTCGAAGGCGTGGGGTGCGATGTGGCCCACATGAAATCCGTAGCCGTGCATCGCATGCCAACAAGCACTATCATATCGTTGAGGCATGGGATCCATGGAAGCCTGTTCTGCAGCTAGGCTATGGGTGTAGTCCCGCGACGAAGGGGGAGGGCAATTGGATTTGTCGCAGCATCTGCCGGTTGACAAAGGCGCACAACTGGAGGACTTGATCGACCTTTGTCATGAGTTGATGAAAGGGCAGCAAGCGCTTTCCAGTAAGGAACTTGAAGACCTCGTAGATCGAGTGTTGATCGCGTTTCCCGAATGGGTCGACCTGCGAGACGTCGCGCTGCGCCGACTAGAAGTTGGCGTCGCCTAGCCCACACAACGTCGCGGTAAGCCCTTCCTGGCAGTTGACTGGAGGAGCAACGGGCGAGCTCTTCATCCGCCGGCTGTGCGTCGCAACAATTCCGCCGCAGTGAATAGGTCGAGCGCGGCATGGCCAACGGTCTTAAATACGGTGATCTCGTCATCTGTAGCGCGCGCGTTCTCAGCTGCTTGACCTAGCTCAATTAACGCATCGCTACTGACCAGCCCCATCCTTACGGCGGCGCAGATTTCGCCCGCTTCGCCAAGGGCCGAAGCCCGTTGGTCAACAAATACCGTGGCCCGCGCCAGAAGAGCGGGGTCAAGCTCGCACATGTTCGGCCGGAAGGAGCCGATTGCGTTGATATGGGTTCCGGGCTGAACCCAGTCGGCCGCAAGCACCGGATTGATCGAAGTCGTTGCCGTGACGATCACATGCGCGCGCGATACGGCTTCCCTGGCGTTTGCGCGATCTACCCGTAGGTGCGGAAATCTAATGCGCAGTGAGGCGACAAACGTTTCGGCGCGTTCGGCATCTCGACTCACAACGTGAACCTCCGAGATAGGGCGGACCGCACAGACGGCTTCCACTTGCGCGCGCGCTTGCCTGCCCGCGCCGATGACTGCGAGCACGCTTGCGTGGGCCGCAGCGAGACGACGTGTTGCAAGTCCACTGACGGCCCCAGTCCGCAGCGCGGTCAACGCCGTGCCATCGCAGAACAGTCGTGGTTCCCCGTCGTTGGCGTCGATCAATAGATAGGACGCGCGGGTGCCAGGCTTTGCGTGCGCAGCATTGCCCGGGTGCACGGTCGCGACCTTAACGCCGAAGTGCTGATGTCCATCATAGCCCGGCATCACCAATGCGTCGCCGTTCGCGAGCGAGACATGCATTCGCGATGGGTATTCACCTTCGCGCGCGGATATTGCTCGCAACGCGACAGCGACGAGGTCGATGGCTTCCGCCATCGGCATAAGTCGCTCGATATCTCCAGCGGTAAGCGTTCGAATCTTGATCTCGGGTGCGACGTTAGATGCGCTTGGCTGACACGGCCGCCCACAAGCCGGCCGTCGATCCGTCGACCTGCACGCCCATGATATCTGGCATTGCGCCTGTTTCGGCGCTGTGACGCCGTCCCGAGGCCGGCCGGGACGTCCGTGGCGTCCGGAAACGAAGCGGTCGGTGCCGCGCGCGTAGCCTATTGACAGCGGTTGTAGTTTGTGAGATCTTACGATTGGATCCAATCATACGGTAAGATTGTCGCTGGCACCGAGTCAGGCGACCATCGATCCCAACGACGCGGTAAACCGCAAGCAAAAGGAGTCATTGATGAAGCGTTGGACCGGCGTATTTCCCGCTGTAACTACGAAACTGCAACAAGACGGTGCAATCGACCTGAATGCCACCCAGGCGAGCATCGACCGGCTCATAAAGAACGGTGTGTCAGGAGTCATCGTTCTACCCATGCTTGGGGAAAACGCCTCCCTGCAGGGGGACGAACGGGAAAGCGTAGTCCGCGCTAGTCGGGAAGTGGTCGCCGGCCGGGTACCGCTGCTGTCTGGTCTTGCTGAGATCTCTACTGAGAACGCGATCGACGCTGCCAAACGGTACCAGAGTTACGGGGTCGACGGATTGATGGTGTTCCCGAGTCTTGCCTACAAGACAGACGCGAGGGAAACATCGGAATGGTACAAGAGCATCGGCAATGCGACGGACTTGCCGATCATGATTTACAACAATCCGATCGCGTACAAAGTCGACGTCACTCCGGCCATCCTGCGCGATCTGACGTCTACCCCAACAATCCAGTACATAAAAGAGGAGACCGGCGACATTCGTCGCGTTACGGACCTCTACAACGAGCACGCCGATCGGTTCGCGGTATTTTGCGGGGTCGACGACCTCATCGTGGAAAGTATGTCCCTCGGCGTGACTGGGTGGGTTTCCGGCATGACTAACGCATGGCCAAAGGAATGCGTGACGCTCTTCAATCTATGTGCCGCAGGCAAGTTTGCCGAGGCGCTTTCCCTGTATCGGGTGATGACCCCGGCGTTCCATCTCGATACAGATGTAAAACTGGTGCAATACATCAAATTCGCAGAGCACCTTGTGTACGGCGCGCCCGAGTGGATCAAGCCGCCCCGCCTGCCTTTGGTCGGCGAGGAAAGGGAGCGTGTTTCTGAAATCATCAAGAAGACCATTGCAGCGCTTTCGGCCCGTGAACGAAAAGCGGCTTAACGTAAGAGACTGCAAAAAAGTCATTCTCGGCTGCGCAAAGTAAGTAACCGTTTCTACCATCACCTTGTCATGGGAGTAAGGAACATGATCACACGTCTATTGGAGCTCACGCGTTGGGCCGGCATCGCGGCATTCGCCACCCTGACTTTCCTTGGCCTCGAGAATGCCTCGTTCGCTCAGCAGCCTGCAAAGCTTGAACCTGTGATGGTGTCGACGTCGATCGAGACGCTGGACGGACTGGTAACAGGATTCGGCGCGAAGGAAGGCATCTTTCGCAAACACGGCATTGAGCTCAGCTTTGTGCGTGGGGCCAACGGTCCCGCCAACATTGCCGCGGTGGTGGGCGGCTCGGCGGAGTTGACGCACATGAGCACGTCGCTGTACTTCCCCGCGATTGAGAAGGGTCAGCCGTTCAAGATCATAGCGGGTAACTACGACATCGACTACACGCTTATTGGGCAAAAGAAGCTGCCGTGGCCCAACCTCAGCAAGGGCTATCCAGAAGCGATCAAGGACCTCAAGGGGCGACGCGTCGGTGTTGCAGGCCGGGGCGGCGCAACCGAGCTTTACGTGCGCAAGATGGTGAAGGATGCGGGTCTCGATCCGGATAAGGACGTAACGATCATTGCCGTCGGTACTGGATTTGGCGCCGCCGGGGCGTTCATCAACGACCAAGTAGACGCGCTCGCCGCGATTCCGCCGAGCGGTGCACTGATAGGGGCGGACAATTACGTTCAACTCGTCGACATCGGAACGACGCACAGCAAGGTGTACGCGCCCGGATACATGTTTACCGTCTTTGCCTCGAACGAAGACTTCGTGGCCAAGCGTCCCCAGGTTGCACAGAATTTCTGTCGCGCAGTGCGTGAAACGGTTGCCTTCGTCACAAATCCAGCCAACCGGGACAAGATGGTGGCGTACGTGGCAACCAGCATGAATCTGAAGCCTGAGCAGGCCGCACAAGTCTGGGATGGCTATAAAGGTAACTTTAACGCCACGCTTACGCGTCAGCGCTGGGACGAGATGAAGAAGTTCTCCACGTTTGTGCCCGACTGGGAGAAGACGGTTTATCAACCGTGTGCCCAGATCGCCTCAGGCGCGTAGTCGACGGTTTGACTCAGCGAGGTCACATGAGCACGAGCACGATGCCGATGACGGTGCCGACATCCGAGCGAAGAGCAAAGCTGGTCGCTCGGCTGAAGCTTACAATTGGACAGTTGCTCGTCGGCGTGGGCTTCGTCGCGTTTTGGCAGTTCATTTATGAACTGAAGATCGTCAAGCCGCTGATCGCCAGGAGCCCTACGCAGGTATGGGATTTTTTGGTAAAGATCATGGTCGATGGCACCTTGTGGCCTTCGCTGTATTCGACCCTGGAGGCCACACTGGTTGCCTTTGTCCTTGCGAGTCTGGTCGGCATTGTGATCGGCATTGGGTTGGGCCTCTTTCCACGTGTCGAGGCTCTTGTGGACCCGTACCTCAGCGCAGTTAACGCGATGCCCCGGATTGCGTTCGCGCCGGTGTTCATCCTGTTCTTCGGAATCGGGCAGACCTCGAAGATCGCATTGGCCTTCAGTATCGTCGTGTTCATTCTCATCATCAATGCCCGCGCCGGTATTCGCACGGTGGATCGCGATATCTTGACAATGTCGACCGTGATGAACATCACCAAGAGTCAGATGTTCACCAAGATCATGCTGCCCAGCGCAATCCCGTCCATTTTTGCTGGCCTGCGTCTCGGCGTGATCTATGCGCTGCTGGGTGTGGTTACGTCCGAGCTGGTGGCATCCCGTCTCGGCCTCGGTCAATTGATTTCATGGTATGCCGGCACGTTCGTACTTGAAGGCGTGTACGCGGTCGTCATTATTCTGGCGTTGGTCGCCACTTTGATGAACATTGCCATGGCCGCTCTCGAACGCAAGCTGCTGGGCCAGCGTACCTAGCGAGTCAAATACATGCCCAATCCCATTGCCCATCCCGCGCTCACGACATCTACGGCTCCGGCCATGCCGCGTGGAATCGCGGCTCAACTCAAGAACGTAAGCGTCCGCTTCAATCGACCAGGTGGCGGCGTAACTACCGCGTTGCGCGATGTGTCGCTGGAACTGCACGAAGGCGAGTTGCTCGTCTTCGTCGGCCGCAGCGGATCGGGAAAGACCACGGCGCTGAACGTACTAGCAGGACTTGCTAGTCCTAGCGAAGGGACCGCCACCATTTTGGGCCGTACTCCGGTGGCTGCACGCGCTGACATGGGCTACATGTTCGCGCGTGACGCTTTGCTGCCCTGGCGATCCGCGACGCGCAATATCGAATTCGGTCTGGAACTGCGTGGCGTTAGTAAGGAGAAGCGTCGGGAATGTGCGCTTGAATATTTGAACATGGTCCATCTAAAGGACTACGCCGGGAACTATCCGGGGCAGCTATCACAAGGGCAGCGACAACGCGTTGCGCTGGCACGGACCTGGGCACTATCACCCAAAGTCATGCTTATGGACGAACCATTCGCGGCACTCGACGCCCAAACCCGCGAGTCACTGCAGACTGAGTTCCTCCGGATGTGGGCGCTCGAACGTCGAAGCATCGTTTTCGTGACGCATGACATCAACGAGGCAATATGCCTCGGTGACAGAATCCTCGTGTTCTCGCAAGGAAGCTTAGCCCGAGAGTTTGGGGTGCCGTTCGAGCGGCCGCGTGATGTGCTAGAGATTTCCTCGCAACCCGATGCCCATGCGATGTTCCGGGAAATCCGCGACCTGCTTAAGCACTAGGTGTTGCGGGCGGACCAAATGTCAGGCTCTGAAACGAAGAGCCTGAACAACGCTTCGTCAATGGGCAATCTATGCGACTGAAAAATATCATAACGGTGATCGGAGCGCACGCGGAAGGCGAGGTAGGGCGCGTGATTACGGGCGGCGTGATTGCGCCGCGGGCCACGTCGATGTTCGAGTGCCAGCAAAGGCTGCAAGCCGAACAGGACTGGCTGCGTGGCTTGCTGCTGTCGGACCCGCGGGGCAGCGTCAATGCAGCAGTCAATCTCGTGACGCCTCCCATCGCGGTAGAGGCGGACTTCGGAATGATCGTGATTGAGTCGGACTACTACCCTCCGATGTCGGGGTCGAATCTCATGTGCACGGTCACCGCCGTCCTCGAAAGCGGTATGGTCCCGATGCGCACGCCGGTCACGGACTTGGTCGTCGACACGCCGGCGGGATTGGTCAAGGTGCGGGCCGAGTGCGAGGACGGCAAGTGCCGGCGCGTTTCGTTCCGCAATGTTCCGTCGTTCGTAATGCATCAGCGCAAGCCGGTCGAGGTGCCGGGATCGGGGACTATCACGGTGGACGTCGCTTATGGCGGCATGATTTATGTGATCGTTGATGCAACCGCGCTCGGGTTTACGTTGCAGCGTAACGAAGCGCGTGCGCTAGTTGAAGCGGGAGAGCGCATAAAGCTTGCCGCGGCCGAGCAGCTTCCATCCGTCCACCCGGAGAATCCGGGTATCCATACGATTAATCAGACACTCTTCGCTGGTCCGCTAAGCGTGATTGATGGCGTTAAGACGGCGAAGAATGCAGTTGTCGTGTCGCCTGGCCGCATCGACCGTAGCCCTTGTGGCACGGGCAGCTCGGCGCGCCTCGCTCTTATGGCATCGCGCGGCGAACTCGCTGTGGACGAGCCCTTTGTGCACTTGTCGCTGCTCGATACGCGCTTCGACTGTCGTATCGAAAGCATTACGGAAGTGCATGGAGTGCGGGCCGTCGTACCGCGGGTAAGCGGACGGGCGTGGCTTACCGGCGTTTCGTACTACGGCGCTGACCCCGAAGATCCGTTCCCGGAGGGTTATCGACTCAACGACACCTGGTTCGCCTGTTGAACGAGACCAAGGGAACAGCGGTGTTCGCCGCCAAGAACCTAACCTAAATATGTTGAGCCCGGCATACGCTGTCCGTGGTGTACCTAAGTACGACCCAGAGGTTCCGATGAAGGATTTGTACGGTCGCAGGATTCAGAAAGAGTACGACTACCTAGTGGTGGGATCGGGCTCGGCTGGCGCTGTGGTCGCCGCACGTCTCGCCGAAGACGCGTCTAGGTCTGTCCTGCTCCTCGAAGCGGGACCTAATGACAGCAGTCTATATATCAGGATGCCGGCGGCGCTCGGCTTTCCGCTTAGGGATAGCAAGTACAACTGGTTTTTGAACTCAGAGCCTGAGCCCGGCCTGGATGGACGAAGCGTTTACGAGGCACGCGGCCGGGTCCTCGGTGGCTCCTCGTCGATCAATGGCATGAACTGGGTGCGCGGGAATCCGTGGGACTACAACCATTGGGCTAGCCTTGGAAACGAAGGGTGGAGCTACGCGGAAGTGCTGCCCTATTTCAAGAAAGCCGAGAGCTTCGCAGGAGGTGGGAACGCCTATCGTGGCGCAAGCGGTCCAATGCATGTCGAGACCTGCGCAGCCCTCAATCCACTGTACCGTGCGTTTCTCTCTGCGGGCCAGCAAGCCGGTCTCGAACTGGTGGAGGACCACAATGCGTACAAGCAAGAAGGCGTCCACATCACGCAGCGCAACGTCTACAAAGGCCTGCGGTGGAGCACGTCACGCGCCTACATCCATGCGCAACCGCAGCGCGAGAACCTGCATGTGCTGACGGGTGCTTACGCTCGCCGGGTTCTCTTTGCTGGACGTCGCGCGGTGGGAACGGAGATCGAGTGTCGAGGCGAAACCGTCAATATAGGCGCCAAGCTCGAGGTGATCGTTTGCGCCGGCGCCATCCACTCACCTCATCTGCTGCTTCATTCGGGCATTGGCGCGACTACGCACCTCCGGAAGCTCGCTATTCCGGTTGTCGCCGACGTGCCCGGCGTCGGCCATGGTCTAATGGACCATCTCGCAGCGCCGGTTCAGTACAGGGCGACGAAGAATGTCTCGGTAGTGAAGGATCTCACGCTGTTGGGGCGCCTCATCCTGGGAGCCCAGTGGACGCTTTTCAAGACCGGCCTGGGCGCCACGAACTTTTTCGAAGTTGGTGCGTTCTTCCATACGAACGCCGATGATCCGGCGCCAAACGTTCAATTGGAGTTTGTACCTCTCCTCGGAGAGTTGCAGCATGGTGGCGTGAAACTCGAAAACGGTTTCCAATACTTCTTCAGTCTTATGCGCCCTACGAGCGCAGGTCGCGTCTGGATCGATAGTGCCGATCCGAGAGTGCCGCCGAAGTTCGTTTTTAACTTCCTCACGACGTCCGAAGACAAGCGCGACGCTGTTGCCGCGGTCAGGGCGGTCCGAAACATGATCGCGCAGCCGGCATGGTCGGAATTGCGCGGAGACGAAGTCACACCTGGCGCCGCCGTGCAGAGCGATGCGCAGATCTTGTCCTTCCTTCGCGGAGCCGCGGGCACCAACTACCACCCCTGCTGCACCTGCCGCATGGGCAAGGACAACGATTCAGTCGTCGATGCAAACGGCCTCGTGCACGAGACAGAGAACCTACGGGTCGTGGATGCGTCGATCATGCCGCAAATTGTCAGCGGAAATCTCAATGCCCCGGTGATCATGATGGCTGAGAAGCTCGCCGACGCGATTCGCGGCGCGAAGCCACTCACTCCAGAGCCGGTCCAGTACCACCGCTACGCGAGGCCGACCCCCGCGTCGGTAGACGCATAAGACCACTGCAACCGTCGTTGCACGGAGTTACGATGATTCGAACCTACCAACACTGGATCAACGGCCGCGAACATGGCGGCACAACCGGCGAGCCTCACACTCGGCACTCGCCGGCCCATGGTGAAGTCCTTGCGCGATTCGCAGCGGGTACCGCCGCTGACGTCGACGCCGCTGTCACCGTGGCACGCCGCGTTTTCGAAGACGCGTCCACATGGGCGACGCTACCCGGTTCGCGCAAAGCCGCGCTCCTCAATGCGTGGGCGGCGCTTATTGAACGCGACGTGACGCGCCTGGCGGAGATCGAAGCCGAGGAAGTGGGCAAGCCGATTCGCTACGCGCGGGGCGAGATTGAATGGAGCGTGGAGTTGCTGCGCTATGCGGCGTCACTTGCATGGCAACTCGAGGGGCGCGCCATGACGCAACTCGGCGATGACAAGCTCGGCCTCGTCACGCGTGAACCGCGGGGTGTAGTGGGCATCGTCGTGCCGTGGAACTACCCTATGGTCACCTTGTTCCAGAAGCTGCCGTATGCGCTCGCCGCCGGCTGTACCGTCGTCATCAAGCCGTCAGAGCTCACTTCAGGGACAGCGCTCGAGGTGACGGTCTTGGCCAAGGAGGCCGGAATTCCGGACGGCGTGATTAACGTGGTCACCGGACTTGGCGAGACGGTAGGCGAGGCACTGTCCACGCATCCTGGCGTCGACATGCTTTCCTTCACTGGTTCTACGCGTGTGGGCAAGCGCATCGCCAGAAACGCGGCAGATTCGCTTAAGCGTGTGTCTTTGGAACTCGGCGGCAAGTCCGCCAACATCGTCTTCGCGGATGCGGACATCGATTCCGCGCTCGATGGGGCGCTCTTTGGAGTAGTGCTCAATCAAGGAGAAGAGTGTATTTCGCCTGCTCGACTGCTTGTTGAAAAGCCAATCGCTGAGACATTTGTGAAGCAGCTCGTCGAACGTGCGCGCAAAGTCGCAGTCGGCATGCCGCTGGACGAGAAGAGCGACGTCGGCGCGATGATTCATGAAGCTCACATGGAACGCGTTCTCGAGCTGATTGCGAGCGGGAGCAAGGAAGGCGCTCGGCTTGAGCTCGGGGGCTCCCGAGTCACGACCGCCGGTCTCGACCGCGGCTTCTTTGTGCCGGTGACTATATTCAGCGGTGTCGATCCAGCAATGCGCATCTTCCGAGAGGAGATATTTGGACCGGTGCTGGCCGTTACCACTTTCGAGACGGTCGAGGAGGCAATACAGTTGGCTAACGACACGTCTTACGGCTTGGCCAACGGTCTGTGGACGAAGGACGTGGACAAGGCGCTAAAGGTTTCCCGCCGCTTGCGCAGCGGAACAGTGTTCGTCAACACCTACTTCGAGTCGGCCCCGCAGATGCCATTCGGAGGCTATAAGGAAAGCGGTCTCGGCAGGGAGAACGGCCTCGAGGGTCTTCTCGAATTCACAGAAGTGAAGTCCACGCTCCTAAAGCTCGGCACGCGCGACGCGGCGCTACCGCTGGCTACTTCCGTTACATAAGTCCGAACCGAGTGCATGGAGCAGTAATGACATGCACTCCGATTGGATCCAATAGATTATAGACGTAGATACTTACTCTGACCGACCTTACCCAAAGGAGCTGTAATGAGACGTTCGATTCTGGCCGCCTTCGCTATTGTTGCCTTCCTGCTCGGCGGCGGAGCACTAGCCGCTGAGAAGCAATTGCGGTGGACGAGCAGCTTCCCAATCAATGTCATTGATCCGTACTACAACACGGACCGCGAGCCCATCATTGTCAATGGTCAACTCGTTTGGGATACGCTGGTTTACCGCGACCCGGCGACGGGAAAATATCTTCCCCAGCTGGCAGAAAGCTGGCGCTGGCGTGATGACAAAACTCTGGAATTCAAGCTTCGGCCTGGAGTGTTGTGGCACGACGGGAAGCCACTGACCGCCGATGACGCGGTCTACACGTTGAACTATGTATCTGGGCCGAATGCCAAGATTCCGGTGCAGCAGAACGTCAATTGGATTGCGGGCGCCGAGAAAGTTGATGAGCGGACATTCCTGCTCCGGTTAAAGGCCCCTTTCCCTGCGGCCTTCGAATATCTGTCCGGCGTCATCGCAATTCTGCCGGTGGATTTCTTTGGAACCACCGGTACGGCGGGCGCCAATGGACGCCTTGTAGGAACTGGCCCCTACAAGATCAAATCGTTCACACCTGGGGCGACGGTTGAGCTCGAACGCTTCGACAAGTACTTCAACGGACCGAAGGGCGCGCCAAAATTTGATCGCATCAGCTTCCGATTCATGCCCGAGAAGACCACTCAGATCGCGGAGCTCATGGGTGGCGGCGTGGATTGGATCTGGCAGGTTCCAAAGGACCAAGCCGAACGGCTCGCGAAAGTTCCTTCATTGAAGGTTACTGAAGGCGAGACAATGCGTTGGAGCTACCTTGCATTTAATGTGCGCGACATGCCCGGCGGGAATCCTGTCAAGGACATTCGCGTCCGGCAAGCGATTGCCCACGCGATTGATCGGCCGGCGCTGGTAAAGAACATGGTCGGCAGCGGTTCCAAAGTAGCCAACGTTCCGTGCTATCACACGCAGTTCGGCTGCCCCCAGCCCAAACAAGTCTGGGACTACGACCCCGCGAAGAGCAAGCGCTTGCTCGCGGAGGCCGGCTATGCGAGTGGTCTGAAGCTCGACATCGTAGCCTGGCGCAGCCGCGAATGGACGGAAGCTATTGTCGGCTATCTCAATGCAGTCGGGATTCAAACTAACGTGCATTTCGGCCAGTACACGGCCGCGCGCCAGAAGATCAACGACAACACGACTCATCTTGTCCTCGGTGACTGGGGTTCGTACTCGATCAACGACACCTCGGCGGCACTTAACTACTTCTTCACGCTCACTGCGGACGACCTCGCGGGAGACAAGGAAGTTGCCTCATGGCTTGGTGCGGCCGCTTCGACGAACGATGAGGCGAAGCGCAAGGAGGATTATTCGAAGGCGGTCACCCGGATTGTCGATCGGCTTTACATGTTGCCGCTCTGGTCGCACCCCGTGATTTACGCATACAAGAAGGATCTTGCGTTCCAAAGCTACCCAGACGAGAACCCGCGATTCTTTCTCGTCAAGTGAAGTTGACGACCTCGTTCAACTAGGCCACACCGGTGCGACGCTATTTGCTAGGAAGGGCTGCGGTCGCGCTCGCCACCTTGCTGATCGTTTCGCTCCTTGCGTTCACGGTAATGAACGTCGCTGTAGACCCGGCCATCGCCATCGCGGGGGAGGCCGGATCATCAAAGGACGTGGCTGCAGTGGCGAAAGCGTATGGCTTTGATCGTCCCTTGCTGCAACGATACGGCGAGTGGATGGTGAAGGCGTTGCAGGGCGATCTCGGCATGTCCTACCGTCAGCGTCGACCAGTAGCGGACATCATGATCGAAAGGCTGCCGGTCACATTTGGGCTAGGTGCGCTGGCAGTCACGCTCGCCTTGGCTTTGGCGGTTCCTTTGGGCGTCGCGGCGGCACTTCGGCCCAACTCTTATATCGATCGGCTTGCGTTGATCTTTGCACTTGTGGGCCAGGCGATGCCGAGCTTCTGGTTCGCGCTCATGCTCATTCTTGTATTTGGCGTTTGGCTGTCGTGGTTTCCTATCTCGGGTTCGGAATCCATCTGGCATTTTGTGTTGCCTGCTATTGCGCTCGGTTATTACGGCGCGCCGACCATCATGCGACTGACGCGCGCCGGCATGCTCGAGGCGTTGTCGGCGGACTATGTTCGTACGGCACGCGCCAAAGGCCTCCGGATGCGCCAAGTCGTGCTCAAGCACGCGCTTCGAAATGCTGTCTTGCCAGTAGTCGCGGTGGCGGCGGTGCAATTCGGGTTCATGCTCGGTGGATCGGTTGTGATCGAGTCGGTGTTCGCGTTGCGCGGTGTTGGCTATCTCGCGTGGGAGGCCATCTCGCAGGCCGACCTGCCCGTCATTCAGGCAATCGTGTTGACCATGGCGCTCATCTATGTCGTGCTCATATTTTTTGCGGATGTGCTGAATGCGCTGTTGGACCCACGCATACGGGTGAGCTGAGGTAGGCCCTAATGGCACCCAATTCGATGGTCCCAACTGTCGCGACAGCCACCGAGCCAATTCTAGGTCGGCAGCGCTTTCTTGCGCGCGCGGTCAAGAGAGGAAGCTTCGTAACCGGTTTAGTCATCGTAAGCGTCATTTTGGCGATAGCCATCCTGGCGCCGATCGTTGCATGGCACGACCCGATACTGCAGGACATAACGGCCCGCCGGCTTCCGCCGATTTGGCACGCGTGGTTGTGGGACGACACGACCGCGTCGTGGAGTCACTTCTTGGGAACCGATCGCGTGGGACGCGACTATTGGGCGCGATTAGCCTATGGCGCGCGAATCTCGCTGTTGATCGGATTGCTAGCGACATTTACGTCAGCTGTGATTGGAATCACTCTGGGCGTTTGTGCCGGCTACTTTGGAGGGCGTGTCGACTTATTTGTCAATCTCGTGGTCACTTCGCGATTGAGTCTTCCAGTTGTACTCGTGGCGCTAGCTGCGGTGGCGAAGTTTGGCAGTGGAATTCACGTTGTGACACTCGTACTTGGCCTGCTGCTTTGGGATCGATTTGCCGTCGTGGCTCGCGCAGCTACGCAGCGCATTCGATCGCTTGAGTTTATCGAAAGCGCTGAAGCCGTTGGATGCAGTCCTCTCCGAATCGTTGTCTCGGAGGTACTTCCGAACATTCTAGGAGTGCTGATCGTCGTCGCTACCATCGAAGTGGGCAACGCCATCCTGTATGAGGCGGCATTGTCGTTTCTGGGATTGGGGCTGCAGCCACCCACGCCGTCATGGGGCCTCATGCTGTCCGAGGCGAAGGAGGATATGTTCTTTTCGCCCTGGATGATTACGATCCCCGGCGTTGCGTTGTTCGCGTTAGTGCTCGGCGTCAATATGCTCGGCGATGGATTTCGTGACGCATTTGCAGATTCCGGAGAGCGATAGTGGATGCGGTCCTTCAAGTCGAGGATCTTCATATCAGCTTTCCGGTTCACGGTGGCACTCTGCACGCCGTTCGGGGAGTGTCGTTCTCAATAGCGCGTGGTGAAACACTGTGTATTGTGGGTGAATCGGGATGCGGGAAATCGCTTACCGCGATGTCGCTTTTGCGGCTTTTGCCGAGAAACGCTAGCGTTAAAGCGCGACAACTCTCGCTCGAAGGCGAGGACTTGCTTGGCGCAAGCGAGAATCGACTTGAAGAACTGCGCGGCGACCGAATCGCAATGGTATTTCAAGAGCCGATGACGTCACTCAATCCAGCCTATACGATCGGGACACAATTGGGGGAGGTCCTCGAGCGCCATCGTACTGCGGATCGATCCACCGCCGGTCGCCGCTCGATCGAGCTTCTCGAGAAAGTGGGGATAGCCGGCGCGAAGGAGCGACTATCGCAATACCCTCATCAGCTTTCGGGCGGACTTCGACAGCGCGTGATGATAGCCATGGCGCTCATGTGCAATCCTGCAGTTCTTGTGGCAGATGAGCCAACAACCGCCCTGGATGTAACGATCCAGGCGCAGATCCTGCGTCTGCTCGCTCAACTGAAGCAGGACTTTTCGTTGGGCCTGCTTCTGATTTCGCATGACCTCGGCGTCGTGGCTAATGTCGCAGATCGCGTCGCAGTGATGTATGCGGGCAGGATCGTCGAGGCGGGGTCCGTGACCCAAGTGCTACGCGACCCACGGCACCCGTATACGCGTGGGCTACTCGAGGCCTTGCCGATATCAGGCTCTGGCAAGAAACGTCTTGGGAGCATTCCGGGGACCGTTCCTTCGCTGATTGGCGAATCGACCGGTTGTGCATTCCGCTCCCGCTGTAAGTTCGCGCAGGAGATTTGCGCCCAAAGTCCAATCTCGGTGTCAGAAGACGGCCACGCCGTCGAGTGCTGGTTGGCGACACCTCGCCAGGTGGATGCTGTCTCGACGTGACAACGCGTTCCAAATGCCGATGATGAAGGTCGCTTCGATGCGGGAGGACGAGCGCGTAATCGAGTTACGCGACGTTCGCCACACTTTTGGGGTGGGCGGTGGGTTGTTACGGCGCGCACGAACGATCGACGCGCTTCTGGACATAAACCTGGACGTGGAACGGGGTGAAGTGCTGGGTGTGGTAGGAGAATCGGGCTCGGGTAAGTCGACGCTCGTGAGAATCTTGCTGGGCCTTTTGCGGCCCACTGCAGGTACGGTGTTTCTGGTCGGAAAGGATGTTGAGACAGTAGATCGCATGACCTTCGCGCGTACGGTTCAACCCGTCTTTCAGGATCCCTACGCTTCGCTGAATCCGAAGAAGCGAGTTTCCGAGATTATTAGCTTGCCACTGCGGGTCCACGGTACTAGCGATCGGAAGGCCATCGATCAGACGGTTCGCGAAATGATGGATCATGTTGGGCTGCCACGCCGGGCGTTCGATGCGTTTGCTCACCAACTGTCTGGAGGTCAGCGTCAGCGAGTAGCCATTGCGCGCGCTCTTGTGCTGCGAGTCCCGGTCGTTGTCTGCGATGAGCCGACGTCTGCGTTGGATGTGTCTATCCAGGCGCAAATCCTAAATTTGCTGGCGGATCTTCGGGACGAACTCGGATTGACGTATGTCATCGTTAGCCACAATTTGGCGGTCATTGAGCATATGGCGACACGGGTCGCGGTCATGTATCTCGGTCGCATCGTGGAACTCGGCGAGGCATCGCACATCTTCAGCAACCCTCGTCATCCGTACACCGAGGCGCTCCTGGCATCGGTACTAACCCTCGATACTCAGCGGGGCATCCAGATTCGAGAGCGCGTCACAACAGTTGGTAGTCTCGTCGAGCGTCCTTCTGGGTGCTCTTTCCATCCGCGTTGCCCCCTGGCCACCGACAAGTGCCGGATTGAAGTTCCGCTACCGCGGGTCGTCGAGAACAGGACAGTGCGCTGTCATTTTGCCGAACGACTAACTCACCGACCATAGAGCCACATGCCACTTCAAGAAGGGATGATTTCCGCCCCTCAACCGGAGGCCGTGGACGCCGGGGCGGACATTTTGCGCGAGGGCGGAAACGCCGTCGACGCCGCGATCGCGTGCGCGCTGGTGCAAGGCGTCGTTGATCCGCTTATGACCGGTATCGCGGGATTCGGAAGCATCGCCTGCTATTTGCCCGATCGCAACGTCCATGAGTACATAGATTTTCACGCGCCCGCATGCGGTGCAGCGCGATCAGACATGTGGGCCACCTTGGTCGAGGGTGAGGCCCGGGACGGCTTTGGGTTCTTCCTGAAGGGACGCGTCAACGAGCTTGGGTATCAGTCGATCTCGGTTCCAACCGCTTTGGCTGGTTACCACGCCGCCCACGAGTCGCACGGTCGCCTGCCTTGGCGGGTTCTAGTCGAGCCGGCGATGGAGCATGCGCGTAGCGGGTGGGTCGTGAGGCCTCATGTTCACTCATTCTGGTGCGAAGAGGGTGTCGAAGGGCGATTGGGCAATGTACCTCGGTTGCATTTCAGCGAGGCTGGGAAGCAGCTGTACTGCCGTCCCGATCTGACGCCAAAGCGCGTCGGTGACCGCGTCGTAAACAGTGAATACGCGACGGTGCTGGAATTGTTGGCTCGCCGTGGCGCCACGGACTTCTACGAAGGCGAGCTCGCGCACGCCATGGTCGCGGATCATCGCGCTAATGGCGGGCTGCTCTCACTCGAGGATCTCAAGAACGTTCAGGTGCTGCGAAAGGCGCCACTGGCTGACAGCTATCGAGGTACAAAAGTCACGACCAATAATCCCCCTGGCGGCGGAGCGATGCTGATCCAGATGTTGAACATCCTGGAGAACTTCGATCTTGCCGAGCTCGAGCACAACTCGCCTGCGTACATGCGTGTCGTCAGCGAGACGATGAAGTACGCAACAGCCGACAAAGACGCTTTCATTGGTGATCCGTATTTCATGGACGTGCCCCTATCCGAACTGACGAGCAAAGCCGGGGCAGGTCGGCGCGCTGCCGCGATTCGGTCGGGCGTCCGGGCCAGGGTGGACCGCATAGCATCTGGGATTCCGTTGAAAGATACGACTCACGTATCGGTAATCGACAAGGATGGCAACTGTGTTTCGATGACCCACACACTGGGATTGCCATCTGGTGTGATCACCCCAGGTTTGGGCTATATGTACAACGGGTGCATGAGTGTGTTCGATCCACGGCCCGGACGGGTTGGCAGCATAGCCCCCGGAAAGCGTCGCTTCAGTTCAATGTGCCCGTCGATTCTCTTCCGGGATCAGGAACCGTTTCTGGTGATCGGGGCGCCAGGCGCCACCCAGATTGCAATGGGCGTTTTGCAGGTCATACTCAATATCATTGACTTTCGCATGTCGGTAACCGAAGCGGTAAATGTTCCGCGTTTCTCGGCTACGAGCAATGCGATCGACGTGTCCAACCGAATTAGCAGATTTGTCACGCGCCAGCTCGAGCGAGACGGCTATGAGGTAGTACGGAGCCCATTATCGTATGGGGGCTTTGCCGCCGTACATGCGATAAAGATCGAACATGGAAAGCTGGATGGCGGTGCCGATCCTTGGCATGACGGTATGGCACTCGCCGTGCGTGCGGACGAGGCGAATTGACACATCTATGAAGATCAGCAGATCGAACAGTACGAGTAACGTCCCACCATACCGGGCGCGGCAACTCGGAACGAACCACATGGTGGCGACAGGACACTATCTTGCGTCGCTCGCTGCGCATGACGTCCTCGAGGCGGGAGGTAATGCGATTGACGCTGGCGTTGCAGCCGGGATCACGCTCGCGGTCGTCGAGAGCTTTGATGTCGGCTTTGCCGGCGTCGCGCCAACCATCGTCAGATTGGCAGATCGGAATGAGATCGTATCGGTCAGTGGTGTCGGGGTTTGGCCGCGCGGCATGTCGGCGGAATCCATGCGGCAACGCTTCGGTATCCGAATCCCGGATGGAATCTTACAGAGCGTCATTCCGGCCGCCCCGTCGGCTTGGATAACGTGTCTGCAACGCTACGGGACCCTGAGCTTCGGGGACGTGACCGCTGCTGCGATTCGTCACGCGCGTGCAGGCTACCCGGTCCACTCGATGCTGTCCGACATTCTTCACGCGCAGGCTGCTGCGATCCGAAAGTTTCCAACGACCGCCGCGATCTATCTTCCGAGCGATAGGCCGCCTGTTGAAGGTGACCTTCTCGTCCAGGAGGACCTGGGAAAATTGCTCCAATTCCTCGCCGATGAGGAACGCGCCAATGTTCGTCTCGGACGCGAACAGGCGCTGCAACGTGTGCATGACGCGTTCTACAAGGGAGATGTTGCGCAGATCTTGGTACGCCATCACGTTGAGAATGGTGGCCTCATTACCAGCAACGACTTGGCAGAGTATGTTACGCCGATCGAGCAGCCAGTGATGACGAAGCTCGTTGGCGGTGTCGAAGCCTACACAACGCCACCGTGGGGCCAAGGCCCGGCGATGCTCATGGCCCTTTCGATTCTTGAGCATGCGTCTCTAGAATCGCGTGGCCATAACTCCGCCGAGTACATCCATTGTGTGGTGGAAGCGATCAAGCTAGCGTCAGCGGACCGGGAAGTCACATTCGGGGACCCGTCGTTTGTAGACGTTCCTTTGAATTTGATGTTATCGAGGGAATACACCGCGAGGCGCCACGAGTTGATTGATCCCAGCCGTGCCTCGCTAACCCTGCGACCGGGCACTGGAACAGCTCTGGCGCGTCCCGAGTCAGGAACACCCAGTGCGCAACCGGTACGCGCCGAAACGTCCGTCGTTTGCGTCGTTGACCGCCATCGAAACGCGTTCGTGAGTACGCCGAGCGAAGGCGCTGGCGGTGGGAGCATAGTGCCTGGACTCGGCTTGGTTCCAAGCCGGCGCGGACGTGGGTCCGTGCTTATCGAGGGACACCCCGCAGAGGTGAAGGCAGGGCACCGTCCCAGAATGACCAACGGCCCGTCGATGTTCCTAAAGCCAGGTGATTGGGTCATGCCGATAGCGAGCCCTGGATCTGACAATCAGATGCAGGCGGTGCTCCAAGTCGTGCTCAACACTCTTGTCTTCGACTATCCGCTCCAGCCGGCAGTAGAAGCGCCCAGAGTGACAACCCACTCGTTTCCCGGCTCGTTCGAACCTCATACCGAGCGCCCAGGGAGCCTCTTTGTTGAAGGTCGAGTACCAGACTCCGTCGTCGCGGACCTTCGACGTAAGGGGCACGTTGTGGAATGGTGGGGCGATTGGGGCCCGCCGTCTGATCACACGGACATATCGACGGTGTGCGCCGTCCGGGCGGCTTGTTCAAAGGGCGTGCTCGAGGGAGCTGCGGATCCGCGGCGGCCATCCATGGCTTTGGGGCGTTGATGCGCGGCAAACCGTGTTGACTTAATCCGAACAACGCTAACGATTATCAGTTTGTTCTGAGCAATGAAACCACTACGAAGAGGCATCGTGTCGATTCACGGCGTAGTCAATGCCCTATTTGCAGGGTGGCATTTGAATCCGTCGCCCGTCGCCGGCGAGCACGTACTTGTGTTTGGGCCCACCGCACTTCTGGCCAATCCAGTTCGCCCAGGCGCGGAGAAGGAAGCGAGGTTTAAGTTGGTCAAACCCATCCGCCTCCATACACTGGGAAACGCAGCATCGCTTATGCAGAGCGCAATTACTTCGCGCGAGGTCGTAAATTCAACGTTTCGCCAAATTGCGACGAGGGCTTACTGATGTCTTACCAGTCGCGTCCAACCTTGTACGGCACGAGTCACGCTGTCTCGGCGGGCCACTACTTAGCTGCGGCCGCGGGCTTCTCCATCCTGGAGTCTGGTGGGAATGCAATTGACGCTGGATGCGCTGCGGGCATCGCACTCGCTGTGACCCACCCCCACGAGGTGAAGTTCGCCGGCGTTGCACCCATCATGATCCGAACACGCGAAGGGCGGGTAGTGACGATCGCAGGTTTGGGACATTGGCCTGCAAGCTTCCCGGCGGACCTGTTCATGCGTGAGCACAATGGAAAGATTCCACAAGGCATCCTGCATACGGTAGTCCCAGCGGCCCCGGACGCGTGGATAACGGCCTTGCGTGATTTTGGGACTATGTCGTTTGGCGACGTCGCGGCCGCTTCGATCGATATCTGTCGAAAGGGGTTCGCGGTTTACCCGCATTTACGGGGGTACATCGTCGACGAGGAAAAAGTCCTAAGAGAGTTGCCTGCCAATCGGGAAGTCTATCTTCGCGAAGGGCGCGTCCCTGATGTCAATGACAAGTTCGTTCAGAGTGACCTGGGGGCCACCCTTCAATACATGGCCGACGAGGAACGTGCGAAGGCGGCCAAAGGTCGGACGGACGGGCTGGAGGCCGCGCGTGCGGCATTCTATGCCGGCGACATCGCACGAATGATCGTCGAGTTTCATACCCAGCAGGGCGGCTATTTGAGGTACGACGACATGGCGTCGTTTAGATGCAAGTACGAAGAGCCGATATCTACGAGATGGCGTGACTTCCAGGTGTTCGCGTGCGGCGCCTGGTGCCAAGGTCCTATACTCCCATTGGCCCTGAAGCTCGTGGAGCGCGCAGGGCTGGAGGGGTTCGCCCACAACAGCGCAGATTACATTCATCGCGTGGTGGAGCTTCTAAAGGGTGCTTTCTCGGATCGAGAGTACCGCTTTGGAGATCCGCGCTTTGTTGATGTTGGACTGGAGGAAATCCTGTCCGATGCGCACGTTGCCGCCAGAGTCGCCGCCGTCGACAACGAACGAGCATATCCAGGCTTGCCGCCGCCATTGGGTCGGCTTCCCTGCGGCCTAGATTGGATGATAGACGGTCAGCTCGGACCAAATGACGTGCAGGTAACTACCCGCGACACGTCATACGTTTGCGCTTTCGATCGTTGGGGTAATGCATTCTCTGCGACACCCTCCGATGGAAACTGGAGCCTTCCGATGGTGCCTGGCACTGGCCTCATCATATCTGGGCGCGGTTGCCAGACAAGACCCGATCCTCGTCATCCGTCCGGTATCGCGCCCGGCAAGAGGCCACGGCTGACCCCCAATCCCGCAATCGTAGTGCGCGACGATGGTTCGGTCATGCCCTTCGGTACGCCGGAGGGCGATACTCAAGTGCAATCGATGCTTCAAGTGCTCTTGAACATATTTCATTTCGGAATGGATCTGCAGGAAGCGATCGAAGCGCCTCGATTTGCTACATGGAGTTTCCCAAATTCGTTTTCACCATTCACCTATTTACCGGCGCGGGTGACGATAGAGGATCGAATTGGGTCGACCGTTATTGAGGAGTTGCGTCGTCGGGGACACGATATCGAAGTAATGCCCGCGTTCAGCCGAAAGATTTCCTCTGTCGATGCCATCTTTCATGACGTAAGGACGGGCTTCATTCGTGCGGGTGCGGATCCACGCGATCCCAGCTATGCCATCGTGCGCTAGGTGCCGTAGTCTACGTAATGCGTTCGCCTGCTGCCATAGAAGGCCGTTTGTTATTGGATCGAAATACCTTGGGTTAATCCAGAATATTGGATATAATCAATCAATGGATGGAGGGTACGACACGGCAGGTGTCGAACGATTCCAGTGACGCGCCTTCCAGGCAGCGACACGATGAACGATTGACATGCAGAGGTGCGCCGAATGGAGAATCCATGAAGAGTAGATTTCTGGTGCCTGTAATCAAGCGCCCCACTGTCACAGGCTCCGTTGCCGACGAGCTTAGGCGCAGGATAATCAGCGGCGAATACGTGGGTGGCGACCAGATCCGACAGGAAGCCGTCGCGGCGGAGCTTGGAGTAAGCCGAATTCCAATTCGCGAGGCCCTGCTTCAGCTCGAGTCGGAAGGGCTAGTCGTCATTCACACGCATCGTGGCGCGATGGTGGCAGCCTTGACGCCAGAGGATGCCCAAGACCTCTTTGAGGCCCGGCTTGTCTTCGAACCCGTCTTGCTGAAGAAGGCCGTCGAGACTGCGACACCTCCTGATGTGGCATTGATTCGGTCTTCATTGGCCCAATACGAGAAGGCCGTAAAGGACGGTAGCGAACCGGAAATCCTCAGTCGTTTGAATTGGGACTTTCACACTGCCCTTTGCCGGCCGGCCAATCGTCCTCGAATGTTGTCGATTCTCCTCTCGCTTTATACGGCGACCGATCGTTATCTTCGCCTTCAAATCAATCGGCCTGAAGCCAAGCAGAATGCCCTGAAAGATCATCGCGAAATTTTCAAGGCGTTTGAGGAGAAAAAAGGGGCGGCCGCCGGCAAGCTGATCAAGGAGCACATCACCGGCGCCTATCAGGACGTGATGCGTTGTTTGGAGCTACGCAAGTCCGCGACACTCAAAGAAGCCGAGGCTGAACGCGTCGCGTAGCAGGAGCCACGGGCGCAGGCCGGGCCATGAAGTCCTGTATCCGCGATCCGTTTCTCTGCTCGTTGTGCAATTTGCTTGGTCCGCGGAGATGGATCCAATATCCAGTTGTTTATGTCGTTTTGCATCGATGCGCCTAATGACGCACTCCTTATCGTGACAGCAGACCCGAAGACCGAGAAGCAGAAGATGCTCGCCTCCGAGCTTTATTGGCCGGGCGATTCTGAGTTACAAGCGGCGCAGGCTGCTGCAAAGAGGTGGCTGGTGCGCTATAACGCCGCGCTTGCGCAGTCGCCCGCCGAACGGCACGCGCTCCTCAAGGAAGGACTCGGGCAGGTGGGTGAAGGTACCGTCGTTCGCCCCTCCTTCTACTTTGACTACGGCTTCAACATTAGCCTCGGTGCGCATGTCTTCCTCAATTACAACTGTGTGATTCTCGACGTTGCGGAAGTGTCTATTGGTGCCAGAACCGAAATCGGACCCGCCGTCCAAATTTACGCCGCAGACCACCCGCGCGACGCGGAAGCGCGTCGCCGCGGCCTGCAGTTGGGTCGCCCTGTGAAGATCGGGATGGAAGTCTGGATTGGCGGAGGGGCCATTATCCTTCCTGGCGTGACCATTGGTGACGCGGCGATCGTGGGCGCCGGCGCTGTGGTGACTGGCGATGTTCCAGCCGGCGCGATCGTTGTCGGTAATCCAGCGCGACGCGTCCGTCGGCAAGTCGATTCAGGTTCAAAAAAATGAACGTCGTTAACTGGGGTGTCCTGGGTGCCGCGAACATCGCACTAGTACGCACGCTCCCCGCCATGAAAGATGCTCCTTCGGCACGGTTGTTGGCTATCGCTTCGCGCGATCTTGAGAAAGCCAAGAGTGCCGCACAAGGGCTCAATATTCCGCGCGCGTATGGCTCCTATGCCGATCTTCTCAGCGACGATGAAATCGAAGCTGTATACATTCCGCTAGCCAATCACCTCCACTTCGAATGGTGCGTTCGCGCACTTGAAGCCGGAAAGCACGTTCTATGTGAAAAGCCGCTGTGCCTAACATCTGCCGAAGTTGTAGAACTGTGCAGAGTACGAGATGCAACGCGCTTTCACATCGAGGAAGCGTTCATCTTTCGAAACCATCCACAGTGGGCTGAGATCCGCCGCCTCGTTCGGGAGAACGTGATCGGTGCGGTCCGTGCCGTACACGGAACTATGGCGCTCCAGATTCATGATCCGAAGAACGTTCGCAACAATCCTGATGCGGGCGGTGGCGCACTCTATGACCTGGGCTCGTACATTATTGCCGCGTGCAGTGTTATCTTCGGCCGCGCTCCGTTGCGCGTCGTTGCTGCGCTCGATTTCGACCCTGTCTTCAAGATCGATCGACTATCGACGATCATGCTCGACTATGGTGAAGGACACGCGACCTTCACCGTTGGTATGCAATCCGGGCCTTCAGTCGGGGGTACGCATCAACAGTTTTCGATCCTCGGAACGAATGGATGGCTGCGTTGCGACTCTCCGTACGCGCAGCGCCAGCCTCGCGAATCCCATATCTTTCTGGGAGACCACACGGCGGCGGGAAGTTATGAGAGCTCGAGTCTCGTGTTCCCAGCGGTCAATCAGTACACCCTGCAAATGGAACGATTCTCAAGATTGGTTTTGGGCGAGAACGTGCCGCGGTGGCCAATCGAGGACTCTGTAACAACTTTGAGAGTCATCGAGGCTGCATTTGAGTCAGCGAGACGCCAAGAATGGCGATCGCTGGCGCAATGATCGCCATGCGCGAGACTTCAATCGCTGTGGCGCTCTGTATTGCATGTGGGGCGGTGGACGCCTTGGGTTTCTTGCAGGCCGGCGTGTTTGCAGCCAACATGACCGGCAACACCGTCTTGACGGCGATCTCACTCGCTGAGCTTGACTTTGTCACAGCGCTCGATCGGGCCATGACGGTACTTACGTTCTTCCTCGGTGCCATGCTGGGGAGATTGTTCCTCCACACTTCCAATAGCCAGCCTTGGTTTCCACTTGCAATTGAAGCGTTGCTAATCTGTTTCGCAGCGGTGATGGATCCTAGGCATCCTCACACTGTCTGGGTATTGGCTTCCGCAATGGGTATTCAAGCGACGGCGATGACTAAGTTTCGCGGTGCCACGGTTAGCACCATCGTGCTCACAAGCACGATGGCGCGATTGGCAGAATCAGCCCTCGATTTTTGCGCGCGGAAAGTGGCTCGAGCAAAGAAGCACGGGTTGCCAACGGGATTATTAGCCGCGACCTGGGCGGCGTATGCGTTTGGGGCCATCGTTGCAGTCGTCTTGCTTAGACTGGTCGGTGCGCCCTTGCTCGTATCGGCGGCGATTGTACTGATCGTCGCTTGGGTGTCGGCCCCAAGACGCCGGCCCCACATAGGTGGAGTCGCATAGGGGTTCAGGGCCAAGCATCCCTTACCGAGCTTCGATGAAGGCCCTCGCAGTTGCGAGGACCTAGGTAGAAAAGAGTCCTGTAGCAGCTAACTGGAGCGGACCGGCATGAACCACAGGGACAAGCGCATCGCCGCGTTGCTTGACGGCGTGCGCTGTGAACTCCGGGCGGTCCCACCTGCGTTTGGCGCGTTGTGCCATGCGATGCAGTTGTTGGTTGGCTACAAGGTACTCACAGTCCTCAAGTTCGATCCGGCCACATTCCGGTCTCTACGAGTGTTCAGCACCGAGCCCACATACCCAACCGGGGTGTGGAAGGAACACGATCACGGCGAGTGGACGACCTCCGTTCTCAAGGAGGGCAGGCCTTTCCTTGCTGCGACGATGTCTGATATTCGCCGATGCTTTCCGGACGCGGCGCAGATTGCAGCGGCCGGGTGCGGAGCCACTCTCGGAGTTCCTACCGTCTATAAAGGGAGGGTACTCGGGTCGCTTAACCTATGGCACGAGTCCGGACACTTCCGGGAAGAAACATCGGAACAAGTTGCTCCCTTTGCGCAACTATTGATTCCAGTCTTAGTCGGCCCTTAAAGCCAAATGAGCGTGTTCGAGATCACTTCGCAGTCGGAAGCGCAAGAAATGTACCGCAAGATTCGAGAGATCCTCGCGGCGTAGCGGTTTCCGCCCCACCCCGATTCATAGGAGAGGCAGCATGCAAATCCCGACGTTCAAAGGCATCATGACGGTCGTCACCACGCCGTTCAACATGGCGGGAGCAATCGATTTCGACGTACTCGGCAAGCATCTGGAGTACCTGCTCGACACAGGCATTCACGCGATCATTCCCGGCGGATCGACCGGCGAGTACTACGCCCAGACGATGGCGGAGCGAAAACGCGTCCTCGACTTCGTCGCGGAGGTCGTCAAAGGCCGGGCACAGCTTCTGGCGGGAACCAACAGCGAGCAACCACAGGAAACGATCGAGCTCAGTTTGCACTCAAAGGAGCGCGGGTACCAGGGGTTGATGTTGGCTGCTCCCTTTTATTCGCTGCCCAACACGGAAGAACTTGCCGCGCACTATCGCTCGATCGCGGCGGCGGTCGACTTGCCGATTATTTTGTATAACTTCCCGGCACGTACCGGGGTTGACATGAATCGGGCCTTCTTGGAGGCCGTTTCTGACGTGAAAGCGGTCTGCGCGATCAAGGAGTCGAGTGGCTCCTTCGCGCGAATGCTGGAACAGGTCGTTCAGTTCGACGGACGCTATCAGCGCGTGTGCGGCGCCGATGACCAAGCCGTCGACTTCTTCCTTTGGGGTGCGCGGAGCTGGATCGCGGGCGCTTCGAACTTCATGCCCGCTGCGCACATCGCGCTGTACGACGCTTGCGTGGTCCGCAAGGATTACGTGGCAGGTCAACGTCTGATGAAGGAGCTTATGCCCCTCTTCTACCTTCTGGAACAAGGCGGCAAGTACATCCAGTACGTGAAGTACGGATGCGAGTTGCGTGGCTTCGCGGTAGGAGAGGTTCGTCGGCCCCTGCAGGGACTGACGAACGAGGAGAAGGTGCAGTTCCGCAAGCTCTTCGATCGCGTTCGCGAGATCGAGGCGAGCGACGCGACGGTTTAGGCCGAGAGCGGCAGCATGCGGCTCAGTTGGATGATCAATGGTTATTGGCATCAATGCGAATGTTGATCTGAACTAGGTCTTCACCTTCGGCGTGCTCAACATGCCTCTTCTCCTCCCGGTCGCTCCAAACGCATTCGGTCGGTTGGCTCCGGACCGTGTGGACGCGCACGTTTCGGACGTTGAGGCGATACGCGCGGCAACGCTACGACTCGCGCCGGATCGCCTGGTGTTGGACGGAGACGTCGGGCGGGTCGTTGCCTCCGCCAAGACTCGGCGTCGTTCCCGCCACGCGGTCTCCCTTGAGACCACACCCAACGAGTCGCCGATTGACGATGTGCACCTTTCGCGCGCCGGCGAAGACTCCGTGAGGAGGGTGGGATGACATCGGCCGATATCTTCGACTTCGTCGTGGTGGGCGCGGGTTCGGCCGGATGCGTGATCGCCAACCGGTTGTCGGCCGACGCCAATAACAGCGTTGCGATCCTGGAAGCGGGAGGCACCGACTGGAATCCGATCTATCGGATGACTTTCCTCGCCGGTCGCCTCTACCGCTGGTCGGTAAACAACTGGGTCTACCATAGCGAGCCGCAGAAGCAACTCGGAGGCCGGAACATCTATCTTCCTCGCGGGAAGATGCTGGGCGGCTCGTTCATCTTCAACGGCGCGGTCTACATTCGAGGACACCGTTACGATTATGATCATTGGCGAGAGCTTGGCAACGTCGGATGGTCCTACGCCGATGTGCTGCCGTATTTCAAGCGGTCGGAGGATTACGAGGACGGCGAGAACCTTTTCCATGGCGCGGGCGGCCCGCTAGCCGTGCGACACGCGCGTCCATTGAATCCGCTCTCCGAGGCGTTCATCAATGCGGCGGTCGAGGCGGGTCATCTGCCCAATCGCGACTTCAACGGTCCCACTCAGGACGGAGCTGGTCCGTTCGACCATAATGTTCGCGACGGCAAGCGTTGCACGACGGCCGCAGGATTTCTCCGCCCGGCCCGCAACCGTCCGAACCTGCATATCGAAAGCCGCGCGCATGCCACGTGCATTCTGGTCAAAGAGGGTCGCGCGGTCGGTGTCGAATTTCGACAAGGAGGCAGGTCGCGTCAGATATTTGCAAGACGCGAAATAGTCCTGTCTGGAGGGGCAATCAACACGCCGCAGCTTCTGATGCTCTCGGGAATCGGCGACGCCCACGAGCTCCAGCAACGCGGAATCGAGGTCGTGCGTCACCTTCCAGGCGTAGGCCAAAACCTGCAGGACCACCTCAATGTAGTCTTGGGATATCGTTCCAAGCGGCCGGTCTCCGTTGTCGGCGCGCTGCGGCTGGATCGAGTCGCAGCGAATATCGCCGCAGGATTGATGGGCAAGGGGCCGTTTTCGAGAGGCGTCCTAGAAGCAGGCTGTTTTTTCCGAACCCGTCCCGATGTCCCGGCACCGGATTGCCAGGTCGCTTTCACGCCGATCTACGGTCCCGTGGCGAGAATGTGGTATCCGTGGGAGCGAATTTCTGCAAATCCGCTCATCGACCACTCGCTGGGTATCTGTCTTTGGCCGAATCGGCCCGAAAGCCGCGGCTTGGTACGATTGCGCTCGAACGATCCTATGGACGCTCCAGCGATCGACCCGTGCTACCTCTCGGCAGAATACGATCTCGTGACCACCCGACTCGCGTTCAAGCAGATGCGCCGCGTAGCGACGCAAAGGGCTTTTGATGCGTTCTGCGGGGACGAACTCGCACCCGGCATCGACGTCTCTGGCGACGACGAGATCGATGACTGGGTCCGCGCCACGGGTGCGAGCGGCCATCATTTGTGTGGCACTGCCAAGATGGGCCACGACACGATGGCGGTGGTTGACGATCAACTGCGCGTCCACGGTGTTGACGGGTTGCGGGTGGCCGACGCCTCGATCATGCCGACGATGGATAGCGGCAACACCAACGCGCCGACCATCATGATCGCGGAGAAGGCCTCCGATATGATCCTGGGTCGTACGCTTCGGCCCGAAGATCGCGTCCTGAGCAAGGACGGTCTCGAAGTGAAGAAGGATGGCATCGTACACGCCTCTTCGCCGGCGACGAGTCACTAAATCGAACGGTCGAGAGCCCGATGGCTAACCACCAAGCGATGCCCACGCATCATCCGCGAATCATCGGAACGCGGCACATGGCGGCATCGGCGAATTATCTGGCCGCGCAGGCGGCCTTCGAAATTCTCGAGCACGGAGGCAACGCGATCGACGCCGGTGTAGGGGGCGGTATCGCACTGTGCGTGCTGCAAGGGGAATTCGTGAACTTCGCGGGCGTTGCGCCGATTCTCATTCACGCCGCTGGCACCGGGCAAACGGTGTCGATCAGCGGATTGGGGCCCTGGCCCAAAGCGGCATCGGCCGCCTACTTTCGTGAGCACCACGGCGGTCGTATCCCTCCGGGAATCAAGCGCACGGTTGTCCCCGGAGGGCCCGACGCGTGGATCACCGCGCTCGAGCGTTTCGGAACGATGAGCTTTGGCGAGGTCGCATCGGCGGCGATTCGTTTCGGCCGCGAAGGCTTTGCCGTTCAGAGCATCGTTCCCGAGATCATCGGGCAATACGTCGACATCTTTGCGAAGTGGCCGCAGAACGCGGCGATCTACCTTCCGAATGGTCTACTGCCTGTTACCGGTGAGCGTTTCTACCAGAAGGACGTGGCGAATACGCTGCAATACATGGCGGACGAGGACTCGAGCGCAGCGCGACGCGGCGGGCGCGGCGCGGGACTCGCTGCCGCACGCGACGCATTCTATCGCGGCGACATTGCGCAGAAGATCGTGTCGTATCACGCACAGAACGATGGCTGGCTGACGGCCGAAGACCTGGCAGAGTTCCATTGCGACGTCGAGCCTACGCTCACGGTGCGCTTCGGAGATGTGGAAGTGCACGGTTGCAGGCCTTGGTGCCAAGGCCCCGTACTCCTGCAAGCGTTGCAGTTGCTCGATGGCAATGAGCTCAAGCGTCACGGGCACAATACCGTCGCGTACATTCACGTGTTGGTCGAGGCCATGAAGCTTGCGTTCGCCGACCGCGAAGCGTATTACGGCGATCCGAAGTACGTGCAGGTTCCCATCGACGAGCTGCTGAGCGATGAGTACGCGGCCCGGCGACGGTTGCTAATTGATCCCCAGAACGCGTGGCCGGAAATGCCGCCGCCTGGCGCTATCGGCCAAGGCGCCAAACGTGCGGCCCGGCCGACGCCGTTACCGCCCGAGGCCGTGACCCGGCCGTCGCTTGACACATCCTTCGTGTGCGTCGTGGATCCCGAAGGTAATTGCTTTGCGGCCACGCCGAGCGACGATTGCCTGCATGGACCGATAATCCCAGGCACTGGCCTCGTTCCCTCCTGCCGCGGCATGCAATCGTGGACCGATCCAGAGCATCCGTCATGTATTGCTCCGGGTAAGCGACCGCGCCTGACGCCGAGTCCCGCGCTCGCAGTTCGGGCCAACCGGTGGTACATGCCCTTCGGCACGCCGGGCACCGATGTTCAGCCGCAAGCCATGCTGCAGGTGCTGCTCAACACCTTTCTGTTTGACATGTCACCGCAGCAAGCGATCGAGCAGCCCCGGTTCGGCACGTACAGCTTCCCGGCGTCGTCCGATCCACACGAGTACCAGCCTCGACGGCTCGCAATGGAACGACGTTTCACGGACGAGACGGCCAACGAGCTGACCCGCCTGAGGCACCACGTGACCTGGTGGCGGGATTGGGATTGGCTTGCCGGCAGCGTGTGCGCAATCGTGGCCGATCGGAAGAATCGGATCATGGAAGGCGGTGCCGATGTGCGCCGTCCAGGTGGCGTGCGGGGTTGGTAGAGGACTCGGTCCCGAGCATTGCAGAAAACGGACTTGGTCTATTTTCGTATGGAGAACGGACTGCTAGATGAGCGTATCTGGACTTATCTCGCGAAAAATAGACCAAGTCACCATAACTTAACCTATTGATTTGTTGTTGTTAACGGGTGTCGCGAGCGCTGGTCTGTTAATCCGCAGGTCCCTGGTTCGAGCCCAGGTCGGGGAGCCAAATGTGCGTTCCGGTCCCATGGGTAACGTTTTATTCCGGACACATAGGTAACACTTTAGCCTCGAACGGGTT
>JADMIO010970534.1_pt1 | contig 39554 bp, 40 predicted proteins | sample 8958161 | NCBI WGS metagenome assembly JADMIO01 (sample SAMN16585339, study PRJNA669376) | soil metagenome | isolation source: Crop rotation soil | place: USA: Cullars Rotation, Alabama | collected 2011 | reverse complement strand
CGCGACAACTTGTCCACGTGGAATTCTAAGCTTAGGATCCCAATGTGCTGGAAAGCCGCATTCGGCGTGCCGATGCCGCTGATGTACCAGCGCGGAACCGCTACGCTGCTCGACTCCAACGCCGCGCGCTTCCTCCTGCGTCATGACGTGCAGCTCGAACAACTGCAGGCGCAGGACGAATCGCTGCTCAATCGCCTGTTGGAAGCGCAGCTGCCGCCGGGCGTCGACGCCGCGATGCAGGAAGTCTCATCGCTGCTGCAGGAACGGATGGATCATCTCGCCGCCAGCGCCGCGCAGATCGATTCCACGCTGGAAGCCGCGGCACATTCGGCGTTCGGACGCATGCAGGACGACCTGAAGAAACTGCACGGCAAGATCATCCAGGCCGCCAAGCGCAAGGACGAGACGCTCCGTCGGCAATTTCATCACGTCAAGGCGCAGGCGTTTCCCGACGGCCACCCGCAGGAGCGGGCCGTCGGCTTCGTGCACTTCCTCAACAAGTACGGCCCCGTCCTCGTCGATCGCCTGCTCGAGGAGCTGCCGCCCGACATGGGCGTGCACTGGGTGATCACGCCGTGAAGCGCTCTGCGCGCGTGCGCAAGTGGATCGCGCGCAACCCCACGCCCGTCAGGTACCTCCTGCTCGGCTGCTCGATCGCGTCGCTCGTCGCCGGCGCGCTGCTCGCGTATTACTACGTGTCGTTCTCGCGCATCATCGATGCGCGCCTGCACGGCGAGCGCGAACGGTCGCTGCCGCGCGTCTATGCGCGGCCGCTGCAGCTGCGGCGCGGCGAATCGCTGACCGAAGCGGAACTGATCGCACGCCTCAACGACCTCGGTTACGCGCAGCGGCAGACCGCCGCCGCGCCCGGCGAGTTCGCCATCGCCCGTAACGCGGTCGTCTTCACGCCGCGCAGCGGCGCGTTCGGCGGCAAGACGATTCGCGCCACGTTTCCCGCGCCGGCACCGGTACGTCGTGCGTCGAAACGCCCGCCGCTTCCGCCACGCGGCATCACGGCGCTCGACGTGAGTAGCGGCGCGGCGAAGGCCTCGAGGGCGGAGGCGGTCACGCTCGACCCGCCGCTCCTCACGGCGTTGATGACCGGCGGCGCACGCGAGAAGCGGCGCCGCGTGACGCTCGAGGCCATTCCCAAGCGGATGCAGGAAGCGGTGCTGGCCATCGAGGACCAGAGCTACTACTCGCATCCCGGGATCAATCCCTTCAGCGTCCTGCGCGCCGCGATCCTCAACGTGTTCAGCCGAAACAAATATCCGATCGGCGGCAGCACCATCACGCAGCAGCTCGCCCGCATGTTCTTCCTGACCGACGAATTCAACAGCGAACTGCAGACCGGCACGCGCTCCTACCGCCGCAAGGTGCAGGAAGCGTTCATGTCGCTGGTGCTCGAACGGCGGGCGTCGAAGGACGAGATCCTCGAGCTTTACCTCAACGACGTCTACCTCGGGCAGCGCGGCTCGTTCGCGATTCACGGCGTCGCCGAAGCCTCGCGGCTCTTCTTCGGCAAGGACGTGGCGAACCTGACCGTCGGCGAAGCCGCGCTCATCGCCGGCGTCATCCAGAATCCCGGCCTGCACTCGCCGTTCGTCAATCCGAGGAACGCGGTCGAGCGCCGCAATGTCGTCTTGCGGGCGATGGCGGACGAGGAATACATCACGCCGGACGTCGCCGATCGGTCCAGCCGCGAGCCGCTGCAGGTCTCCGCGCGCGGGGTCGACAACGAGGCCCCCTACTTCGTAGACATGGTTGGCCAGGAGATCGCCGACAAGTTCCCCGGCCTCACCGCGCAGGAGAACTCGGTCGACGTGCACACGACGCTCGACATCAACCTGCAGCGCATCGCGCTCGACGCGGTGCGCGACGGCCTGGCGCACGTCGATGACATGCTGGCGCGCCGCAAGCGCAAAGGGCGCGCGCAGGCGGCGCTGCTCGCCGTCGATCCGCGGACCGGCGAGATCCTCGCCATGGTTGGCGGCCGTTCCTACAACCAGTCGCAGTACAACCGCGTCGCCTCTGCGCGCCGGCAGCCTGGCTCGGTGTTCAAGCCCTTCGTCTACCTCGCGGCATTCGAACGCGCGGCCGAAGAAGGACGCACCGACCTGACGCCCGCCTCCCTCACCAACGACGCGCCGGAGGTCTTTACCTTCGACGGCCAGACGTGGGAGCCGAAGAACTACGACGACTACGACGGCGAAATCACCTGGCGCCGCGCGCTGGCGATGTCGCGCAACCTCGGAACGATTCACGTCGGCGAGGCTGTCGGCTTCGACAAGGTGGCCGAGGTCTGGAAACGCGTGGGCGTCGGCACGCCGCCAAAAGGCTTCCCGGCGATCACGCTCGGCGTTTTCGAGCTGACGCCGCTCGAGGTCGCCCAGGCCTACACGCTCTTCACCAATGGCGGCGCCGTTCGAGCGCTGAAGATGATCGACGGCATCGATGCAGGAGACCGCCACGTGGCCACGAAGGATCCGCCCCTGCGAAAGGTGGCGCGCCCCGACACGACGTATCTCGTCACCAACATGATGCGCAGCGTGCTCAGCGAAGGCACGGGCGCGGCGGCACGCGCGATGGGCTTCTCGCTCGATGCCGCCGGCAAGAGCGGCACGACCAACGACCTGCGCGATGCGTGGTTCGTCGGCTTTACCCCGCAGCTGCTCACCGTCGTCTGGGTCGGGTTTGACGACAACCAGCCGGTGTCGCTCAGCGGCAGCCAGGCGGCGCTCCCCATCTGGACGCAGTTCATGAAGAGCGCGACCGCCGGCCAAGCAAGCGTTCCGTTCGACGTCCCCGACGGGATCACCTTCACCGAGATCGACCGCGATACCGGCAAACTCGCGACCCCCGGCTGTCCCCGAACACTCACGGAATCGTTTCTCACCGGAACGGAGCCCAAGGAGTACTGCGAGGTGCATGGGGGCGGAACGGAGAACTAACGATTCACCCTTCCGGGTTCTCGCTTCTCTGTTCGTGTTCAGGTTCGGTTCTGGGTTCTGGGTTCGGGGTTCTGGGTTCCGCGTTTCGGGTTCGAACTGGCCGTTCCGGTTCAGGGTTCATGCGGCCGATTCGCGCGTTTGGTGTCTAACTACGGCGTGCGCCATTTGTTCGTAGTCAGCGTGTTCGCGGCAGCGCTTTCCTCGGCGTGCAACTCCGCTCCGCCTCCTCTGCCGACTATCCGACCGCCATCTGATGAGGGATTCCCGCACGTCAGCGACGACCCGTTGCCGCTCGATACCGCGATTATGAGGGCGCAGCCGGCGCAGATGCGGGCGCTCCTCAACCATGGTGCAGATCCGAATACGCGCTGGTCGTCGCATGGCGATCGCTTTCCATTGGAAGAGGCGATCGAGCTCGATGCGGCGTACGGCATCGCTCAGCGATACCGCACAGAGATCGTCCGGCTGCTGCTTAGTCACGGTGCCGATCCGAATGCGCGATGGTGTCCCTTTGAGAGCCGACGCCGCGATCTGGAGCAGGTCGGCGTCCCAGGGTGCACGTCCGATGGGGGAACCACGCCGTTAATGGCGGCGGTGGTTCGCGATCAAGCGGACGTTGTTTACCTGCTTCTCGATGCGGGAGCAGATCCGTACCTGGAAGACATCAGCGGCGCGAACGCTATGGATTATGCACATGGCGACGTCGTCTTCATGCTGCTGCAGGCTCGAATGTTTCCGGCCAAACAATCACGCCAAAGCGACACCCTTCGCTACCTCGTGCGGAGGCGCAATGACACGCGGGACAGCAAGGCCCCATGGGATCAAACGCCGCTTGCGCACGCCGCGGCCGGAGCATATGGCCGCACGTCTATCTTCGTTCCTCCTCCGCCTCCACCTTTGTCAGAACCGGTGCCGGAACCGAGGAGGCACAGTCCCGCGACGGAACGAGAGCGTCTCATCCTCGCACTTGGCGCAGATCCGAACGAACGAGTGAGTTGGGGCGGGGTCGATTGGACTCCCTTGGGGATCGCCATCAACCACGGCGACCGTGAGGCGATCGAAACATTGCTCGACTACGGGGCGAATCCGAACCAGCGCTGGTGCGTCACCATTGATCCTGAGCCGACGAAACGAATCCGCGATCCCAACTGCGTGGAGAGCAACGGCATCACACCGTTGATGTTCGCAACCGCACGCCATCGGCCCGATTTGGCGCAGGCACTTCGGCAGCACGGTGCGAACTAACGGCCATCGAACATCTCAGATCCCGCGTACGTTGCCAGCGTGCGCGGTAGAGGATTCAGCAACGACGAAAATCAAAGCAGCGGAATAGCGCCTGATTTCAGGCGGCATAGCCCGTGCTCGTTACCGCGCTATGAGAGGCGTTCGCCGCTTCACCGACCTGCGTGCCTGGCAGGCGTGCGATCTGTATCGGAAGGCGATCTACAGATTGATCGACAGCGGCGACTACGGGAACGACTGGAAGCGCCGCAGCCAGCTCGAAGAGTCCGCGTGCGGGCCGGCGGACCACGTGGCTGAAGGATTCGGCCGCTTCAATCCTCCAGATTTCGCGCGCTTCATGGTCATGGCGCGTTCATCCCTGATGGAATCCCAGAGCCAGCTGCGGGACGCGGTGAATAAGCGATACGTCACCGACGAAACCCGCACACAACTCGACGCGCTCGCCGAGACCGCGCTGGAAGAGGTAACCGGCCTGATGGAATACCTCCAGTCGCCGGAGGCCCTCAGAAACGCCCGGCGCGCACGGGAACGCCGCATTGCGTCGCGCCCCGAACGGCTCGCCAACCGCCGCCCGCGCCCCGACGCCAACCCTCCGGCGCCCGAGAGCCGTGAGAACCCCAGGAACCCAAAGAACCCAGAGGACCCAGAGAACCCAGAGAACCCAGAGAACTCAGAGAACCCCAAGAACCCAGAACCCAGAACCCAGAACCCGGAACCCAGAACCCGGAACCCAGAACCCGGAACCGAACCTGAACACGAACCGAGCACGGAGAAGCCGGAAGCGTGAACAGCCGATATAATCGGAGGTAACCTTCTGCCACCCAATGGTTTCCCACGCACTTTCGGATCGGTCGCGGCGCCTCCTGGCAGCCCTCGTCCGCGCGCACATCGAGACGGGTGAACCGGTCTCGTCGCAGATGCTGGCGCGCGAGAGCGGTCTGGGGGTCTCGTCGGCCACCATCCGCAACATGTTTGCGCGGCTCGAGGCCGAGGGTTACCTGCATCAGCCGCATACCTCGGCCGGCCGCGTGCCGACCGATCGCGGCTACCGCGTCTTTGTCGATCTGCTGCTCGAAGGCCGCAAGCCCGCCCGCCCGGCGGCGGTGGTCGAACACGAGCTGCGGCAGCATGCCGAACGGTCGCCGCTCATGGACGACCTCCTCGCCAGCGTGTCGCACATGGTGTCGCGCGCGTCGAAGCACGTGGGCTTCGCCATCGGCTGCACCGATATTGCCGTGCTCCAGAGGATCGAGTTCGTTCCCCTCGGTGGAAACCGCGTGCTCGTCGTGGTCGTCTCAAAAGGCAACCAGGTCACGCAGAAGGTGGTCGACGCCGGCGAGGACGTGCGTTCGGACGACCTCGTGCAGGCGGCGAATTACCTGACGTCGGAGTTCGGCGGTCTGCCGCTCTTCGACGTGCGCGAAGCGGTGCTCGCGCGGCTGGCGCAGGAGCGAACGCTCTACGATCAATTGATGTCGCGCGCGCTGCGGCTGGCGCGCTGCACGCTGGAAGAGCTGCCCAATCAGCACGCGTTTCACGTCGAGGGCGCCGCATCGCTGCTCGATGCCCCCTCGCCCGACTCGGTGGCACTGCCGACCTTGCGCGCGCTGCTCGAAATGATGGAAGAAAAGGAGCGGATGCTGCGCCTGCTCAACCAGTACATCGACGGCCCGGGCCTGACGGTCGTCATCGGCGGCGAGCACGCCTCTCCCGACCTGCGCCCGTTCAGCCTCATTGCCTCGACGACGACCGACGGCAGTACGATCCGGACGGTTGGCGTCATCGGACCCACGCGAATGCAGTATTCGCGCGCGATCAGCGTCGTGGACGGCGTCACCCAGGCCGTCTCGCGCCTGCTGCGCGCTAACTAACTACTCACGGAACATGTCAGACGACGCGATCAACGATCAGCAGTCGACCGGCGCGGCTACCGAACAGGATCCTGACGGCAGTTCGTCTGCTCCGGCCGACTCGCAACTCGACGCCCTGCGCAAGGAGAAGGATGCGCTGCAGGATCGCCTGCTGCGCACCGCGGCGGAGTTCGACAACTATCGCAAGCGGGTCGACCGCGATCGCCGCGATCAGGCGGATGCGGCCACCGCGGATGCGCTCGCCGACCTGCTGCCGATCGTCGACGACCTCGAGCGCGCGCTGAAGGCGCCCGCCACCGGCGACGTCGACAGCTTCAAGAAGGGCATCGAATTGATCCACCAGCAGATGCTCGAACTGCTGCGCAAGCGTGGCGTCAAGCCGATCGATGCGGTGGGCACCGAGTTCGATCCGCGCTACCACCAGGCCGTCGCGCAGGAAACGAGCACCGACCATCGTGAAGGCGAGGTCATGGAGGAATTCGCCCGCGGCTACATGCTGGGCGAGCGGCTCCTCCGCCCGGCCATGGTGAAGGTAGCCAAGGCGTGACGGCCAAGCGCGACTACTACGAGGTCCTGGGCGTCACGCGCACGTCGACTGAGGTCGAGATCAAGAGCTCGTATCGCAAGCTGGCGCTCAAATACCATCCCGATCGCAATCCTGGCGACAAGGCCGCGGAAGAGAAGTTCAAGGAAGCGGCCGAAGCGTATGCGGTGCTCGCCGACACCGACAAGCGTCACATGTACGACCGCTTCGGTCACGCCGGCCTCGGTGGCGCGGCGACGGGCGGCTTCGATCCGAACGTCTTCACCGGCTTCGAGGACATCCTTGGCGGGCTCGGCGACATCTTCGGCATCGGCGAGATGTTCGGCGGCCAGCGCCGCCGCGGCGGTCCGCAGCGCGGCTCGGATCTCCGCTACGACCTCGAGATCTCATTCGACGAATCAGCGAAGGGCGTGGAAACGACGATCCAGATTCCGCGCCAGGAGACGTGCGAGGCGTGCCATGGCTCCGGCGCCGCCCCGGGGTCGAAGCCGCAGACCTGCTCGCAGTGCCACGGCCGCGGCCAGCTTCGCTATCAGCAGGGCTTCTTCACGGTCGCGCGCACGTGCGGCCAGTGCCGCGGCAGCGGCCAGATCATCAGCACGCCGTGTACGACCTGCCGGGGCGCCGGGCGCGTCCAGCAGCAGCGCAAGCTGACGGTCAAGATTCCACCGGGCATCGCCAGCGGCCAGCGTCTTCGCCTCAGCGGCGAAGGCGAATCGGGCGCTGCCGGCGGTCCGGCCGGCGATCTTTACGTCGTCGTGCACGTGCAGGAGCATCCGTTCTTCCACCGGGAAAACAACGACCTGTTCTGCGAGATTCCCCTGAACTATCCGACGCTCGCGCTTGGCGGTGAAATCACGATCCCGACGCTCGAAGGCGAAGAGACGTTCAAGGTTCCGGAAGGGACGCAGAGCGGCTCGACGTTCCGCCTGCGCGGCCGTGGCATGCCGGACGTGGTCTCCGGGCGCGCGCGCGGTGATCTGCTCGTCACCATGAAGGTCGTCACGCCGAAGAAGCTGACGAAGGAGCAGCGCAAACTGCTCGAGCAGCTCGCCGAGTCGCTGCCGAAGGACAAGTTCGAGCCGACGCCGCGTGACGAGCACGACGAGCGCGGCATCTTCGATCGCGTGAAAGATATCTTCGGTTAGGCGGGAAGGGCTGGAGGGGCGGGATAGGCGGGATGCGAACGTGGCCGGCGCTCGAGGTTCAGCAGGCCGATGCTGAAGCGCTCGACCTGATACAAGCCTTCCTCACCGACTTCGACGTCGCCGCCATCGACAACAACGTTCCCGAGCTTCCACTCTTCTTCTTCCGCGATCCGGCGGAACGCGCGCGCGCCGCGGCGGCGCTGACCGAGGCGTTTCCGATGATCACGGTGCGTGCGGAAGACGTCCCGGACGAAGACTGGGCCGCGCGCTCGCAGGCCGCGCTGCGCGCGGTGACGGTCGGCGCGCTGACGATTGCGCCGCCGTGGGACGCCGCTGCCGTTGCCGGCGCGGGCGCAGGAGCCGGCTTCGGCCCGCCGACCACCATCATCATTCAGCCGTCCATGGGATTCGGCACCGGCCATCACGCGACGACGAGGCTCTGCCTCGCGGCGTTGCAGCAGATCGACGTGCGCGGAAAGAGCGTCGTCGACGTCGGCACCGGGTCTGGCGTCCTCGGGATTGCCGCACGGCGGCTTGGCGCGTCCGGCGTGCTGGCGATAGACGACGATGCCGATGCCATCACCGCGGCGGAAGAGAACGTGGCGCTCAACCAGGAGTCGCGTATCGCGCTTGAAGTTGCGGATCTGCGCGCGTCGAAGATCGGTCGGTTCGACATCGTGATCGCGAACCTCACCGGCGGGCTGCTGATCGCGTCAGCCGATCGCCTTCAGTCGTTCGCCGCCGCCGGCGGGCAGCTGCTGTTGAGCGGATTCATGGATCACGAGGAGCGTGACGTCCTCCACGCTTTCGCCGGATGCGCCGTTGACTGGCGCGCGCAGGAAGACGAATGGATCTGCGCGGTTCTCTCCGCGTCGCGCTAATTGCATCACTCCGAGGTCGAGCGATTCGCGCAAATTGCGTACTCCGGCGTCGTCCATTGAAATCTCGCCGTGATTTCGCGGGCATGCGGCGTGCTTCCCGACGATGTAGGATCGCCGCATGACGATCCGGAAGCGGGGAGAAAAGGTGGGGTTCATCCGCATCCCCGTATCGATCAGAGTACCCGGTAGCTCGGACGTCAATTACGTCGCGGAATTTCTCGTCGACACCGGCGCCACCGATACCATGGTACCCACGTCACAACTTCGCCGGGCCGGCATCAAGCCCGTCGGAACACTTACGTACGAACTCGCCGATGGGCGCCGTCTTGATTACGAGTTCGGCCTCGCCCAGATCGAGTTCATGGGCGACATCACCGCCGGCCGCGTCATCTTCGGGCCCGATGATGCGGAGCCGCTGCTCGGCGTCACGCAGCTTGAATCGGCCGGCATCATCATCGATCCACGAACGGGGAATTTGAAACGGCTGCCGGCCATTCCGCTTAAGCACTTCGCCCAGACGGCGTGAACGACTCGAACGATCCGAACGTCAAAATTCCCTCCACATCGTGAAGAACGCCGACAAGGCGACGATGGACATCGCGTCGGCGCGCAGCGTGCGCGAGCCGACCGTGATCAGCCGGCAGACGGTGGCGCCCTTCTCGACCTCCGCCGGCGTCCATCCGCCCTCCGGCCCCACCAGCACCGTCGCGCCGCGCTGAGGCGACAGGTCCAACTCCGACGCGGGCGTCGTCTCAGCCGCCGCGCTCGGCTCGACGAGCATCAGCGCCGGCAGCGGCAGCAGCATCCGTCCGAGCGATTCGACGAGCTCGTCGAAGTTGAGCGGTTCGAAAATGCGCGGCACGGTTGCGCGTCCGCATTGCTTCACCGAGGAAATGGCGATGCGCTCCCACCGCTCCCGCCGTGCGCCGCGCGCCAGCGCGGCACGCGTCACCTCCGTTCGCGCGGTGATCACCGGCTGAATCTCCGCCACGCCGAGCATCGTCGCATCGCGTACGACGTCGTCCATCTTGTCGGCCTTGAGAACGGCCTGCGCGAGCGTGATGGCGACACGCGGCTCGGGCGCGGGCTGGGCGACCGCGTGCAGACGGACGCGCACCCCTCGCTTGCCCGCTTCGTCGACAATGGCGTCGAACTCGCTGCCGAGCCCGTTGAACACGCGCACGGCCGCGCCGGGCTGCAGCCGCAGCACGCGCGTGAGATGCTCGCCTTCTTCCTCCGGCAGCGTGATCAGATCGCCCGGCGTATGCGCGTCGGGTGCATAGAAGCGCGCGTTCACGACCGCGATTATTGCACTCGAACCGTCGAACCTTCGCACCTTCGAACCGCTGCTATACTCCTGCCACTCCTGATGTTTCTGAAGGGACAAACGGTCGGGAAGTACCGCATCCTCGCATCGCTCGGGAGCGGCGGCTTCGGCAGCGTCTTCCTCGCCGAAGACACCTGGATTCACAAGAAGGTCGCGCTCAAGGTCCCGCACAAGCAGAACCTCGACTTCACCGAGATGCTGAAGGAGCCGCGGCTGCTCGCCTCGATGAACCATCCCAATATCGTCACCGTGCTGACGGCGGAGAAACAGGATGGCGTCTTCTTCATCGTCATGGAGTACGTGCCCGGGCAGACGCTCGAGCAGATCATCCTGCGCGAGGGCGCGCTCGAGATGTCGCGCGCGCTCGATTTCACCTGCCAGATCTGCAACGCCGTCGATCACGCGCACAAGATCGGCGTGCTGCACCGCGACCTGCGGCCCGGCAACATGCTCGTCTCCGACGCGGGGATGGTGAAGGTGACCGATTTCGGCACCTCGCGCTTTCTCGAAGTGGCCGCGCATGGCACGACGGTGATCGGCAGCCCGCCGTACATGGCCCCCGAGCAGTTCTACGGCAAGGCGGTGTTTGCCAGCGACGTCTACTCCGTCGGCATCACCATGTATCAGATGCTCACGGGCGAGCTGCCCTATGCGACGCCGGCGCCGTCGGACATCGAGCGTCTGGTGCGCGGCGAGCTGGTCACGCCACCGCGCGTGAAGAACGGCAGGATTCCAAAGGCGATCAACGACATCGTGATGAAGGCGCTCGCGGCCGACGTCAAACACCGCTACCAGCGCGCCTCGGATCTGCTGGAAGACGTTCTCGCCGGCACAGCCGTGCCGCGAGCGCCCGGCTCGGGCAGCAGGGATCCGAAACACGTCCGCGTCCCGCATCCCGGATCCCTGGTCCCGGATGCCGAGGAGATCCACTCGCGCCTGCGCGCGCGCGAAACGCCGCAGGCCAGCTTCTGCTGGCATTGCCGCAAGCCGCTGCAGGCGCGCACGTCGAAATGCCCGTTCTGCGGCGAGCGTCAGTAGCAGTCAGGCACTGAAAACCGCCGTGTTCTTCGTGTCTCCGTCGTTTGTACCTGCGACATTCGCGCCGCGCGCCTGCGCCGAGTAAGATCTTCGGAAAGGAGCAGGCAATGGCTTTTCCGGGGACCGGCAAAATCTGGATGAACGGGTCGCTCGTCGATTGGAAGGACGCGAAGATCCACATCGGCTCGCACATCGTCCACTACGGCAGCGGCGTCTTCGAAGGCGCGCGGTGCTACGACACGAAGCACGGCCCAGCCTGCTTCCGACTGGACTTCCACATCCGGCGACTGCTCGATTCCGCCCGCATCTACCGGATGGAGCCGAAGTACGACGCGCAGGCGCTGACCGACGCGATCCACGAGACGATCAACGCGAACGGATTCCGCGCGTGCTACATCCGGCCGATCATCTATCGCGGCTACGATTCGCTCGGCGTCAACCCGCTGCCCTGCCCCGTGGATACGGCGGTCATGGTGTGGGAGTGGGGCGCCTACTTCACCAAGGAAGCGATCGAGGAAGGGCTCGACGTCAAGGTCTCGACCTGGGCGCGCAATGCGCCGAACACGACGCCGGCGATGGCCAAGAGCGTGGCTAACTACGCAAACGCGCAGCTCATCAAGCTGGAAGCGGTGGCGGAGGGGTACGCCGAAGGCATCGCCCTCGACACCTACGGCAACCTGAGTGAAGGCAGCGGCCAGAACGTGTTCATCGTGCGTGAGGGTGTCATCTACACGCCGCCGGTCGGAAACTCGGTGCTGTGGGGCATCACGCGCGACTCGGTCATCACGCTTGCACAGGAAATGGGCTACGAGGTCCGCGAACAGACGCTGCCGCGCGAGACCCTCTATATTGCGGACGAGGTGTTCTTCGTCGGCACCGCCGTCGAAGTGACGCCGATCCGGTCGGTGGATCGCGTGAAGGTGGGCCGCGGACGGCGCGGACCGGTGACACAGGCCCTCCAGCAGCGGTTCTTCGACATCGTCAAGGGTGACGCCCCCGACACGCACGGCTGGCTGCAGTTTGTGAATGCTCCAGCTGCCGCTACATCCGGAAGCGGGAAAAACCGATAAGACAGCGGGTGTCGTCCTACAATCGGACGACACCCGGTGTCATCACATGCACGTCAACGACCTTCTGAAAATAGCTGTTGAAGCGGGCGCGTCGGACCTCCACCTGAAGGCCGGCAGCTACCCGATGATGCGCGTACGCGGGACGCTGACGCCGGCGACCGAAGAAAAGCGCCTCGACAACGAAGACATGATTTCGATCGCGGCGGCCGTCCTGCCGACGGCGCAGCGCGAGAAGTTCAAGGAGAACCGCGAGGTCGACCTGGCCTACAGCATCGCCGGGCTCGGCCGCTTCCGCTGCAACTGCTTCCAGCAGCGCGGCACCATCGGCATGATCTTCCGCGTCATCCCGATGAAGATTGCGACCGTCGACGAGCTCGCGCTGCCGCAGATCCTGAAGAAGATTGCCTCCGAGGAACGCGGCCTCGTGCTCGTCACCGGCACGACCGGATCCGGCAAGAGCACGACGTTGGCCGCGATGATCGACGAGATCAACGCGACGCGCACGGCGCACATCATCACCGTCGAAGACCCGATCGAATACCTGCATCGCGACAACCGGTCGATCGTCAACCAGCGCGAGATCGGGTCCGACACGACGTCGTTCTCGCACGCGCTGCGGAGCGCGCTGCGCCAGGACCCGGACGTCATCCTCGTCGGCGAAATGCGCGACTTCGAGACCATCGAAACGGCGCTGCTCGCCGCCGAAACCGGCCACCTCGTGTTCTCGACACTGCACACGCTCGACGCGACGGAAACGATCAACCGCATCATTGCGGTCTTCCCGCCGCACCAGCAGAAACAGATTCGCATCCAGCTGGCGAGTGTCCTCAAGGCCGTGATCTCGCAGCGCCTCATCCCGAAGATCGACAACAAGGGGCGCGCCCCGGCCGTCGAGGTTCTGATCAGCACCGCCTTCATCCGCGACTGCATCATGGACAAGGAGAAGACGCATCTCATTCATGGTGCGATCGCTCAGGGCACGTCGCAGTACGGCATGCAGACGTTCGACCAGTCGATCTTCTATCTCTTCCAGCAGAAGCTGATTTCCTACGAAGAGGCGCTGCGCTGGGCCTCGAACGTCGACGAGTTCAAGCTCAAGGTGCAGGGCATCTCCACGACCTCGGACATGTCGCGCGACCAGATGGCCACCGCCGCGCAAACCAGCGGGCCGCCGGAAATCACGCGGTTCGGAGGTCGTTAGCGATGCGGCGGGTCGTGGTTCGGGGTGCGCCGTTCGCGCCCGGCACGCACTGATGGCCGATGGCGCCGACCGGGCGTACGTCGCCGGCCTGACGCTCCTCGCCCGCCGCGAACTCGCCGAAGCGCAACTGCGGCTGCGTCTCGCCCGGCGTAAATTCGAATCCAACGACATCGAGGCCGCCGTGGCGCGGCTCCGCGAGGAGCGTGCGCTCGACGACCGCCGCACCGCGCTCGCCTGCGCGCGCACCGAGGTGCGCATCAGGCGCCGCGGACGCGCGCGGGTCGTCCGCCAGATCGAGGCGCTCGGCATCGCCCGCGACATCGCCAGAGACGCCGTGGCGGAGGTCTTTGCGGACATCGACGAAACGGAACTGCTGCAGCAGGCGCTCGACCGCTGCGTGCGGCACGGGATGGACCTCGGCGACCCGGCGGTCTTCCGGCGCGTCCATCGCCGCCTGCTGATGCAGGGCTTCGACGCGGAGCGCGTGATGACGCTCCTCCGCAGCCGCGCAAAAAAAAGAGAATCCCTGTAACCTGATAGCTGACACCTGCTGGCACCTGACACCTGACACCTTGCAATGACCGCGAACGAGATTCGGCTTTCATTCCTCAAGTACTTCGAACGCAACGGGCACCGCGTCGTTCCCAGCTCGCCGCTCGTCCCGCACGAGGACCCGACGCTGCTCTTCACCAACGCCGGGATGAACCAGTTCAAGGACACCTTTCTCGGCAAGGAGAAGCGGGATTACACACGCGCCACGACGGCGCAGAAGTGCATGCGCGTCAGCGGCAAGCACAACGATCTGGACAACGTCGGACCGTCATTCCGGCACCACACGTTCTTCGAGATGCTCGGCAACTTCTCGTTCGGCGACTACTTCAAGCGCGACGCGATTCCGCTCGCCTGGAAGCTGCTGACCGAGGAGTGGAAGCTGCCGGCCGATCGGCTGTGGCCGACCATCTTCCACGGCGACGCCGCGGTCCCGCGCGATGACGAGGCCTACGACATCTGGCGCAAGTTCCTGCCGATCGAGCGCATCGGCGAGCTCGGCGCCGCGGACAACTTCTGGCAGATGGGCGACACGGGCCCGTGCGGCCGCTGCTCGGAAATCTATTACTTCCGCGGACCCGAGATCGTCTGCGGCGAAGAGACCGCCGGCGGCGCCTGCCGCGGGCTCGAGTGCAGCTGCGATCGGTTCATCGAGATCTGGAACAACGTGTTCATGGAGTTCGATCGTCAGGCGGACGGCAGGCTCAACCCGCTGCCGGCTCCCTCGATCGATACGGGAATGGGCCTCGAGCGCGTCACCGCCGTCATCCAAGGCCACCTGTCGAACTACGACACCGACCTGTTCACGCCGCTGCTGACGGCGATCGGCGAGCGCGCGCACGCCACCCATCGCGGGACGATGGACGCGAAGGACGTGTCGATGCGCGTCGTCGCGGATCACATGCGCGCGATGACCTTCCTCATCGGCGACGGCGTCGTGCCGTCGAACGAATGGCGCGGCTACGTGCTGCGGAAGATCATGCGCCGCGCCATGCGCCACGGGAAACGCCTTGGCGTCGGCGAGCCGTTCCTGCACACGCTCGTCGACGTCATCGTCCGCGAATTCGGCGACGCCTACCCGGAGTTGAAGACGGGTCAATCCGCTATCGTGCAGGTGATCCGCAGCGAGGAGGAACGCTTCGACGCGGTGCTCACCGAAGGGCTGCCGAGGCTCGAAGAGGTTCTCGACAAGACCGCCGCCGGAACGAAAGTGGTGCGCGGCGAAGCGGCGTTCCGCCTCTACGACACCTTCGGCATCCCCCGCGATTTCATCGAGGACATGATCGAGGAGCGGAAGCTCGCCTTCGATCGCGAGGGCTTCGAGGCCGCCATGGAACAGCAGCGCGAGAAGGCCCGCGCCGGCAGCAAGTTCAAGAGCGAAGCGCGCGGCGACGAGGCGTTCACCGGCTTTGCCACGGTGCCGGCGTCGACCTTCACCGGCTACGACCAGGCGACGACGAAGACGCGCGTGCTGGCGCTGGCGAGGTTCCAGGGCAGCGGTGCGCCGGTCGAAGTCGAGAAGCTGTCGGCGGGCGACAGCGGCTGGATCGTGCTCGAAGAGACGCCCTTCTACGTGCAAAGCGGCGGGCAGGTATCGGACGTGGGAACGCTGCGCAACGACTTCGGCTTCATGGCCAGCGTCAGCGATGTCGAGGTCGTGGGCGCGGGGGTCCGTGCGCACCGCGTGCGCGTGCACAGCGGCGACATCGCGGTTGGCGCACCCGTCATCACCGAGATCGACGCGGTGCGGCGCGCGGCGACGCGGCGCAATCACACCGCGACGCACCTCCTGCACGCCGCGCTGCGGCAGGTGCTCGGCCCGCACGTCAAGCAGGCGGGCTCGCTCGTCGCGCCCGATCGGCTGCGCTTCGATTTCGTGCACTTCACGGCGTTGACGCGCGAACAACTCCGCAACATCGAGCAGATCGTCAACAAGCACGTGCTCCGGAACACCGTCGTTGAAACGGTCGTCAAGCCGACACAGGAAGCGATCGCCGGCGGCGCGATGGCGCTCTTCGGCGAGAAATACGGCGACAAGGTGCGCGTCGTCTCCGTCCCGGGGTTCAGCATGGAGTTGTGCGGCGGCACGCACGTGCAGGCGACCGGCGACATCGGCCTGTTCGCCATCGTCTCGGAAAGCGGCGTCGCGGCCGGCACGCGGCGCATCGAAGCCATCACGGGTACCGAATCGCTCAACCTGTTCGAGAGCCAGCGCGACATCATCGGCACGCTTGCGCAGGCGCTCACCGCGCGCCCCGAGGAGCTCGGCGCCAGAGTGTCGGCGCTGCAGGAAGAAGCCAGGCGCCTCGCGCGCGAGCTGCAGCAGGCGAAGATGAAGGCCGCCCTTGGCGGTGGTGGCGGCGCGGGCGCGGCAGACGACGTCATCGACGTCGCTGGCGTGAAGCTCGTCGCCCGCGAAGTCACGGGTCTGGACAAGGACGGCCTGCGTGCGCTCGTCGACCAGCATCGCGATCGCATCAAGAGCGGCGTCGTCGTCCTGGCGGCTCCCGGCGACGGCAAGGTCTCGATCGTCGTCGGCGTCACCCCCGACCTCATCAAAAAGGTGCCGGCCGGGCAGGTCGTCAAGCAGCTGGCCCCGATCGTCGGCGGCGGCGGCGGCGGGCGCCCGGATTTCGCGGAAGCGGGCGGCAAAGACGCGTCGAAAATCGGGGACATGCTCGCCGCAGCCCGCGACGTGATCACAAAACTGCTCGGTTAAGGTCGCGGCGCCTCTCATCCGATAACCCTTACAATAAGCGCCCTCAGCTCAACCGTTTCCGGATGAAGCGCCTTTTCCTGCTCGCTTTCGTTACAGCTCTGCTGACGCCACTGCCGGCGCGTGCCCAGATCTACGCCTGGCGCGACGTGAACGGCACGCTGGTGGTTTCGGACCGCAAGCTCGACGACGGCGCGATGACCTACGACATCGGCGAACCAGCGGCGCGCATCCGGGCGACCAAGACCGCGCTCTCCGAATACAGCCACGTCTATGACGCGCTCGTGAACGAGCACGCGGCGCGGCACGCGCTGCGCCCTGAACTGGTCCGCGCCGTCATCCAGGTGGAATCGGGGTTCAATCCGCGCGCGCGATCGCCGAAGGGTGCGATGGGGCTGATGCAGTTGATGCCCGGCACTGCCAAGGTTCTCGGCGTCCGCGACGCCTACGATCCCGCGGAGAACATTCGCGGCGGCTGCGCTTATCTCCGGCAGCTGCTCGACCGCTACGACGGCAACGAAGAGCTCGCGCTCGCGGCGTATAACGCCGGATCGGGAGCGGTCGATCGCCATGGCCGCGCGGTTCCCCCGTTCCAGGAAACGCGCGACTACGTCCGGAAGATCGGCAGGATCTCTGACGTGCAGACCGCGTCGCTCAATCGAAACGCCATCTACAAGACGTTCGAGGTCGTGGACGGCCGCCTGATCCCGCACTACTCGTCCAGCAAGCCCCTTACCGGCACGTACGAGATCGTCGTACAGTAGTAATCGAATGAAACGCCCGACGCTCCTGTTCGCGCTCGTCGCGTGCGCGTCGCTCGTGCTCGCGCAGCCTGCGCCGCTGAGCGCGCAGCGCGAAGGCGCGCTCGGCGAGATGGTGCAGACCGAGCAGCGCTTTGCCGGCCGTGCGCTCGTCGTCGGCTGGAAGCAGGCGTTCCTGGAGTACTTCGCCGACAACGCGGTCGGCTTCGACGGCGAACAGATCGCCCCTGCAAAAGATCTCTTCCGCCAGGCGCCGGACCCGCCGAAGGATCGCAAGTTGATCTGGGAGCCGCGCTACGGCGACATCGCCGCCAGCGGCGACCTCGGCTACCTCACCGGCCCCGTCCGGCGGATCGTTCCGGGTCAGAACCACGGCCAGCCCTTTCATTCCCTTTACGCGTCGGTGTGGAGGCGTCAGCCCGATGGATCGTTCAAGGTGGTGATGGACATGGGCGTGCCCACGCCAGGTCCCGTGATGTTCGCGCCCGGCTTCACGCGCGCGGCGCGCACCGATCTCTACACGCGCCAGACGACGCCGGAAGCCGCCAGGAGATCGCTGAAGGACACCGACGCGGCGCTCACCAATGCGGCGCGGTCGGGACAGGCGGAGGCGTACCGCGGCCACCTCGCGGCCGATGCCCGATTCCATCGGCCTGACGTGATGCCCGTCGTGGGGATGGAGCCCGTATTGGCGTGGCTCGCGGCGCAGCCGCCCTACGCGTCGGGCGAATCGAAATTCGCCGAAACCTCCGCAGCCGGCGACCTCGGCTACACCTACGGCACCTACGCGCTGAAGGGCGATCAGGCCGCGCGCGGCTTCTACGTGCGCGTCTGGACACGCACGGGCGACGGCGTCTGGCGTGTCGCCCTCGATGTTGTTCAGTGATGGTTCGGTATAATTAGTTTTTCCAAATAGCGAGGATCAGTGGCCAAACGTACGAAATCCGCCCTCAAGGCGAATCGCCAGAACATCAAGCGCCGGGAGCACAACCGGCAGATGCGCTCGAAGCTGCGCAGCGCGCTGAAAGCGATCCGCGCTTCCCTCGACGCCAAGGATTTGAAGGCGGCCAAGGCGGCGCTCAACCAGACCGTGTCGATCGTCGACAAGATGGCGACGAAGGGCATCATTCACCGCAACACCGCGGGCCGCTACAAGTCGCGCCTCGCGTCGCGGATGACGAAAGCGGCCGCCGCCTAAGAATCCCCGCCACAACCTCCGGTTTGGTGTAGGCTCCTGTCGATCTTTTTTGAACAGGAGGCCGACGTGCGCGCAGCAAACTGGCGGTCCACCGTACTCTTGACTGCGGCAGTATTCGGACTGGTGCTCGCCGGTGTCGCGCAGACGCCGGTGGCTGCTCAGAGCAGCGATCAGAAGACCGAAGAAGTCTTCAAGAACATCAAGGTGCTCAACGGCCAGCGCGCCGACATGCTCAACCCGACGATGGTCCTGTTCGAGGCCGCGCTCGGCGTGGGCTGTCCGTACTGCCACGACAACGACGGCAACAAGCGGGAACTCGACACCAAGCCGCAGAAGCTGATTGCGCGGCAGATGATCGAGATGGTCAACACCGTCAACAAGACCACCTTCCGCGGCCAGCCGAAGGTCACCTGCTTCACGTGTCACCAGGGACGCAACATTCCGATGGGCGTGCCCAACGTCACCAACAATCCGCTTCCGCCGGCGCTCGGCGAAGACTTCGTCGCCAGCCTGCCGCCTCCTCCACCGGTGCCGGCAAACGTCACCCCGGCCCAGCTCATCGACAAATACATCGCCGCGCTCGGCGGCGCGGCGGCAGTGCAGAAGGTCGCCAGCGTCGACGCCGTCGGGACGATGACTCAGCGACGGCCTGGTCGCGACTTCCCGGCGCAGCAGATCGAGATCCTGTCGAAAGCACCCGGCATGGGCCTGCTCGTCACGCACGCGGGCCAGGCGGACAACCTGCTCGCCTACGGCGCGACCGCCGGCTGGGCGCGCGCCGGCGCCACGGCGCCGCGCGATCTGCGCAAGGCCGAAGCGGATGGCACGATGCTCGAGGATCCATACAACCTGCCGGCGCACCTGAAGCAGATGCTGCTCGAACCGCAGATGGACCGGCCGATGGTGATCCGCGGCCACGAGGATTACGTGGTCACCGGCAAGACGCGCAACCTGCCGAAGGTGCAGGCGTTCTTCAACGAACAGAGCGGCATGCTCGAGCGGCTCGTCTACTACAACGACTCGCTCTACGGCCAGTATCCGACGCAGATCGACTATCGGGATTTTCGCGACGTCGGCGGACGCAAGGTGCCGTACGAGTGGGTGATCTCGCAGACGCGCAATCGCGAGTTCACCTACGCGATGCAGGACGTGAAGGCGGCGGCTATCGAGGACGCGAAGTTCGCGAAGCCGTCCGCGGGCTCGAGGTAGAGCACAGCTCGACGACGAGGCGTTCGAGGAGAATCTTCGGGTCGCCGCCTGAAGACTTGATCGCCTCGTCGGTGCGGAACACCGCCTCGATCGCGCACTTCAGCCGCGCGCGAGGCATCTTCTCCGCCACCCAGCGCAGCTGTCCCATGAGAAAGAACGGCTGCGCGCCCCCGTCGAGCGCCAGCGACAGCTCGCGCAGCGCCTCGGCCGCGTCGTTCTGTTCGATCGCGTTGGCGATGCCGAAGTTGGTCGCTTCGCCCGCCGCCGCGACGACCTGCCGCACATCGTCCGCGGTGATCTTCGGCTGTCCCATCGCGTAGAGCGCCACGCGCTCGAGCCCGCCGCGCAACCTGACGATGTCGATGCCCGCACGTTCGACGAGCGTGCGTACGGCAGCCGCATCGAGCGGAACCTTGTCGCGCTCGGCGCGCGCCTTGACCCAGCGCTCCGCATCCGCACTGTCGGTGATGGTGCCGCAGTCGACGACCTGTGCCTCTTTCAACAGCAGCTTCACCAGCCGGCGGCGCTGGTCGAGCGGACCGCAGACGAGGACGACGGTCGCATGCGAAGGAGGGTTCTTGACGAACGCCTCGAGGCGCTCCTGCTCGGCGTCCGCCGCCTTCCCCTCGCGCTTCGGAATCAGCAGCCGTTCGGCGTCGAGGACGATGACGATGCGCCTTGGCGACATCATCGGCAGCGTCGCGGCGGCATCGACGAGATCGTCCGCTTTGATTTCTCCGCCAAAGAGACGATCGACGCTGAACGCACGCAGCCCTTCGTCGACCATCTCCACGAATTCGGCTGCCACCGCGGATTTCTCGCTGTCGTCCTCGCCGATCAGCAGGTAGAGGGGACCCGTCTCGCCCGCGGCAATCTGCTTTCGAACGGCTTGTCTGGCGATGACGGACATCGTACTAACCACGAAGGCGCGTTGTACGCGCAGACACGAAGCACACGAAATCCCTTTTTTCTCTTCGTGGACTTCGTGATCGCCGAAGGCCTTCGTGGTTCAAAACGCCTCGACTATGGCGGTGACCACCGTGCGCGCGACGTCGGTGGAGATGCGGTCGAAGGAGCTGCGCTGCTGGTCGACGAAGTTCGACGCGTCCGGCGTGGCGCCGGCGGTCGTCTGCAGGTCGTACTCGCCCGTGAACGACAGCGCACTGTTGGCCCAGAGCGATTTGTTGATGCGCGCGTCCACGAAATCCACCTTCATCGTCAGCACGAACTGGTAGCGCGAGGCGAGCTGAGTGCTGGTCAACCCGACCGGCGACAGCGTGATCGACACGATTTCGGCATTGAGGACCGCGTCCGCGCCCTCGGCTGTGGGGACCACGCGGTACTTGCCGCGGCCGATGAACTCGTTGCGGATCTTCTCCGTCAGGATCTGTTCGACGTCGAAGAACGTGGTCCGGTTCACCAGCTGCGGGATACCCACGACGCGGATGTCGGTCGGGAGAAACGATCCGCGGCCGGCGAGCGCATATCCGCAGCCGCTCGACGCCATCGCGCAGGCGAGCGCGGCGGCGACCGCGATCCTAGACAACCAGCGAGACGAGACGGCCCTTGGCAACGACAACCTTCTTCACCTGTTTTCCGGCGAGGTGCGCCATGACGGCTGGATCGGCGAGCGCGAGCTGCTCGAGCTCCTTCTCCGTCGATTCCGCGGGCACGGTGAGACGGCTGCGCACCTTCCCGTTCACCTGGACGGGAATGACGATCTCCTCGGCCTTCGCCACGTCGGCGTTGAATTCGGGCCAGGTCGCGTGCATCAGGCCATCACCATGCCCGAGCATCTCCCACAGCTCTTCGCAGGCGTGCGGCGCGAACGGCGAGAGCATGCGCACGAGCGCTTCCACGGCTTCGCGGACGACGGCCACCGACTGGGGACGCGAATCCTCGGCGTCAGCGAAGGCGTAGAGATCGTTGACGAGCTCCATCATCGCCGACACCGCCGTGTTCAGCTGCTGGCGCTGCTCGATGTCGGCCGTCACGCGGCGAATCGTGTCGTGCGTTTTGCGCCGAATTGCGCGTTCCTTCGGCGTGAGCTCGGCGCGGTCGAGCTCTCGAATCCCGATTCCCGAATCCTTGATCCCGGCCTCGATCCACTGATCCACGAGCCTCCACACCCGCGCGAGGAAAGCCGCGATGCCGCGGAGACCCGTATCCGTCCACTCGACCTGGTTCTCGGGCGGCGCGACGAACATCACGTAGAGGCGGAGCGCGTCGGCGCCGAATTTCTCCAGCATCGTGTCTGGGTCGACAACGTTGCCCTTCGACTTCGACATGACCGCGCCGTCCTTCAACACCATCCCCTGCGTGAGGAGCTGCGTGAACGGCTCGCTGTGCTCGACCATGCCGAGGTCGCGGAAAACGCGCGCGAAGAAGCGCGAGTAGATCAGGTGCAGGATGGCGTGCTCGACGCCGCCGCTGTAGAAATCGACCGGCAGCCAGTACTTGACCTTCGCCGGATCGAATGCCTGCTTGTCGTTCCGCGGATCGGCGAAACGGTAGAAATACCAGGACGAGTCCACGAACGTGTCCATGGTGTCGGTCTCGCGGCGCGCGGGACCGCCGCACTTCGGACACGTCACGTTGACGAATTCCGGCACCTGCGCCAGCGGCGAGTCGCCGCGCCCGGTGAACTGCGCGATCTTCGGCAGTTCGACCGGCAGCTGCTCGTCCGGCACCGGCACGACGCCGTCTTTTTCGCAGTAGATCATCGGGATCGGCGTGCCCCAGTAGCGCTGGCGCGAGATGCCCCAGTCTTTGAGGCGGTACTGCACGGTCCCGTCGCCGATGCCGCGCTCCCGGGCAAAGGCAATCATCCGCCGCTGCGCTTCTTCCGACGGCAGGTTCGAGAACTCGCCCGAGTCGGCCGTGCGCCCGTAGGCATCGGCCGCTTCCCGCATCGTCTCCGGATTCGGCGCGGGCCCGTCGTCCGGAACGATGACGATCTTGATTGGCAGGTTGAACTTCCGCGCGAACTCGAAGTCGCGCTGGTCGTGCGCCGGAACCGCCATCACCGCACCCGTGCCGTAGTCGCCGAGCACGAAGTTCGCGACCCAGATCGGCACCGTCTGTCTGGTGAACGGATTCACCGCGCGGAAGCCGGTGTCGAAACCCTGCTTCTCGATTTCGCCGCTGATGCGCGCGGCGCGATCCTGCGTGCGGAACGTCTGCACCTGCTTGCGGAAGCCGGCCGGATCCTTCGTCTTCTCCGCAAGCGTCGACACGAGCGGATGCTCGGGCCCGAGCAGCACGAACGTCGCGCCGAAGATCGTGTCGATGCGGGTGGTGAAGACCTCGATGTCGGGGCCGCCGTCCTCCATCGGGAACTTCACGCGCGCGCCTTCCGATCTTCCGATCCAGTTCTGCTGCATGGTCAGAACCTTCTCGGGCCACTGCTTCAGTTCGACGGTCGCATCGAGCAGTTCGTCGGCGTAGGCCGTAATCCGGAAGAACCACTGTACGAGGTCGCGCGTTTCGACGGGCGTGCCGCAGCGCCAGCAGCCGCCATCGACCACCTGCTCGTTGGCGAGCACGGTCTGGTCCTTGGGGCACCAGTTCACGGACGAGCGCCGGCGATACGCCAGGCCGCGCTCGAACATGCGGATGAAGAGCCACTGGTTCCACTTGTAGTACTCGGGGTCGCAGGTCGCCAGCTCGCGCTCCCACGCGTAGCTGATCCCGAGGCGCTGCAACTGCCCTTTCATGTGCGCGATGTTCGCGCGCGTGGACTGCTCGGGGTGAATGCCACTCTTGATGGCGGCGTTCTCCGCCGGGAGCCCGAACGCGTCCCAGCCGAAGGGATGCAGGACGTTGTAACCGCGCATCCGCTTGGTGCGCGCCATCACGTCGCCGATGATGTAGTTGCGGACGTGGCCGACATGCGCGTGCCCGGACGGATAGGCGAACATTTCGAGGCAGTAGTACTTCGGCTTCGAGCGGTCCTCCGTCACCTCGAACGCGCGGGTAGAGGCCCAGCGCTGCTGCCACTTCCTGTCCAGCTCTTGCGGCCGATAGTCAGTCATCGAATCTTTTGATTATAGCGTCCAGAATTTACGCACCTGCGGCAGCACGGCGTCGATTGTCGTGCGCCCCCTCACGGCTTTACTCACGTGCGGGGCGACCCCTGATGGCTCGCCCTCGCCATTGAGCACGGGAACAATCGCGCGAAGACAGCTGGCGAGGCCGGCGAGGTCGTAACCTCCCTCCGTGATTGCGACGACGCGTCCACCGCAACACTCCTCCGCAATCGACACGATGGATGCCGTCAGGCGCGCGAACTCCTCGACGCTGAGACGCATGCCGCCGAGCGGATCGTCTTCGAGCGCATCGAAGCCCGCCGAAATCAGCATCAGCTCGGGCTCGAACTGACGGAGAACCGGCCACGCCACGGTGTTGTAGGCCAGCTCGTAGTCGGCATCGGTGCCACCGGCTTCCACGGGAAGGTTGATCGTGAAGCCGGCACCGGCGCCGGTGCCGGTGTCGTTCGCTGCACCCGTGCCGGGATAGTACGGGTATTGATGCGACGAGATGAAGAGGACGGCGGGATCGTCGTAGAAGGTCCACTGCGTGCCGTTGCCGTGGTGCACGTCATAGTCGACGATGGCGACGCGCGAGAGGCCTTTGGCGCGCGCATGTGCCGCCGCCACCGCGATGTTGTTGAAGAGGCAGAACCCCATCGCCCGGTTGCGCTCGGCATGATGGCCGGGTGGCCGGACCATGGCCATCGCCCGTCGCCCCGGCGCCTCCAGCACGTGGTCGACGCATGCGGTCGCCGCGCCCGCTCCGAGCAGCGCCACGTCGTATGAATCAGGCGACGTGAAGGTATCGGCGTCCAGGGCGGTCGCCCGGCCCGCGGTTTCGGCGATGAGCGAGATGTATTCGCGCGCGTGCACGCGCGCCAGTTGTTCTTCGGTCGCCGCGGGAGGCTCGCGGACGTCGCCCCCCTGCTGACGGAATTCCGAGGCGATCACCTGCATCACTTCGGCGCGTTCGAGACGTTCGGGATGGCCGGGCGGATTAAGGTGATCCGCGAAACGATCGGATGTGAAGATCGTGAGACTACTGTTCAAAGATCGTTTCGTCGCGTTTCCGCGTTCCGGGCGAGCCGATCTCTACCACCAGGTCAGGAGCACCGCGCATGTGTTGTTTGGTGAGGATCTGGTGCCGTCCTCGTACGTGAGCTTCACGCCCGGAGCTGCCGCCCTCATCTCGTCGTTCCCGGACACCGGCTCATTTTAGACGCGAATGAGCTGACGTCATGCCACCCTGGTGATTCAGCGCAGAATCTGCAGCGCGCGTGCTTCGAGCGTCGCCAGCCGCCGCTCGAGCTCCTGTCGGGCGGATTCGAGCTGTCCGTCGGTTGCGTCCGGCGCTACGTCCATCGGCGCGCCGACGACGAGCGCCACGGTCGTGAACGGCTTTGGAATCTGGGTCCGGTCCCAGCTGTTGGTCGTCCAGTGGGACGCCGCCTCGAGATGGAACGGCAGGACGGGATTGCCGGTCGCCCGCGCCAGCCAGATGGCGCCGGGCTGCGCCACGCGCGCCGGTCCACGCGGACCATCGAGCGTGAATCCGGCGGGCTTGCCCCTTTCCATGTCGCGCACCAGCCGCAGCATCGCCTTCAGGCCGCCGCGCGTCGTCGACCCTCGCGCGGTGCCGAAGCCGAAGCGCTCGATGATGCGCGCGATCCACTCGCCGTCGAAGTTTTCGCTGGTGATGACGACAATGCCGCGGCGGCGGAAATAGTAGGTGGCGGGAAGAATGCGGCCGTGCCAGAAGGCCATGACCGGCTGGCGGCCGGAGTTGACGATGGCGTCGTAGTGATCGAGGCCTTCGACTTTCCAGCGAAGCGTCCGGCCGAGTGCATTGATCAGCGGATAGCCGACGCTGGCGATGACCGAGAGCTGGGCGCGTTGGAACCAGGAGCTTCGCCAGTCGTGAGGTGCCGTCACCGGACGCCAGCTTACAAGCTCCAAGTTCCAAGTACCAAATTCCAACTTGGAGCTTGGAGCTTGGAGCTTGGAGCTTGGAGCTTGGAGCTTGGAGCTTGGAGCTTGGAGCTTGGAGCTTGGAGCTTGGAGCTTTTACATACCGTTGTATTGCGGACCGCCCCCGCCTTCAGGCGGCACCCAGGTAATGACCTGATACGGGTCCATGATGTCGCACGTTTTACAGTGCACGCAGTTCGACGCGTTGATCTGCAGCCGCGGCGTGCCGTCGGCGTCGTGCGCGATCTCGTAGACGTTGGCGGGACAGAAGCGCGTGCAGGGATGGCCGTACTCGGGACCGCAAATCGAGCTGCACACCTCCGTGTGCACCAGCAGGTGCGCGGGCTGATCCTCGTCGTGCGCGGTTCCCGAGAAGTGGACGTTGGTGACCTTGTCGAAGGTGAGCTTGCGATCGATGGTCGTCGCGTTGCTCGCGCCCCGCACGTGCGCGGGATTCGACGAGCCGTAGTACCACTTGAGCATCTTCATCTGCTCGTGGCCAGGATGGCCGTGCAGATCCTCGGGGAACCAGCCGTGGGTGGCGACGGTGAGGCCCGCGAACGCCATCCCCGGCAGCAGCCCGTAGCCGAAAGCCTGATGCACGTTGCGCACGGGGTAGAGCTCGTCCCTCACCGCACTGCGATCGATGCGCTCTTTATAGGCCTTCAGCGAGGCGGCGGACGAGTCGTTGGCGCGCAGCGCATCGAAGGCGGTTTCGGCGGCGAGCATCCCGGTCCGCATCGCCAGGTGGATGCCCTTGAGGCGCATCGAATTGAGGAAGTTCCCGGCATCGCCGGCAATCAACCCGCCGTCCATGTAAACGCGCGGCATCGTGTTCCACCCGCCCTCGGGCAACGCCTTCGCACCGTAGCGAATCATCTGTCCGCCCGCGAGCAGGCTGCTGATGAAGGGGTGCTGCTTGAAGGCGTTGAACGCCATGTGCGGATCGAAGAGCGGATCCTTGTAGTCGAGGCCGACGACAAAACCGATCGACAGCTGCCCTTCGGGCATGGCGTAGAGGAAGGCGCCGCCGAATTCCTCGTGCCGCAGCGGATAGCCGAGCGTGTGCATGACCGTGCCCGGCTTCAGCCGATCGCCCGGAATGTCCCACAGTTCCTTGAGGCCGATCGCAAACTGTGGCGGATGGTCGTTGTCACCGAGCTCGAGGCGGCGCATCAACTCTTTCGTCAGATTGCCGCGCACGCCGTCGCAGAAGATCGTGACCTTCGCGAGAATGTCCACGCCCGGCTCGAAGGTCGACTTCTGCTCGCCGTGCTTGCCGATGCCGCGGTCGCCCGTGCGCACGCCGATGACGCGCGCACCCTCCATCAGGACGTCCTGACCGGCGAAACCGGTAAAGAAATCGACGCCCGCCGCTTCGACCTGCGTCGTCAGCCAGCGCACGAACTGATTGAGCGAGATGATGTAGTTGCCGTGATTCTTCAGCGGCGGTGGAATAATCGGCAGCGCGAACTTCGACGACTGCGTGAGGAAGTAGACGTCTTCGTCGCCGACCTCCGCCGCCAGTGGCGCGCCCTTCTCCCTGAAGTCCGGCACGAGGTCGCGCAGCGTCGACGGATCGAGCACCGCCCCTGACAGCATGTGCGCGCCAGCCTCGCGCGCCTTCTCGAGGACCGCGACGGTCAACGGCTCGCCGCCTTTTTGCTGCTGGAGCTGCGCGAGACGCAAGGCCGCCGACAGGCCGGCGGGACCGCCGCCGACGACCAGCACGTCGACTTCCAACGTTTCGCGGTTGGTCGACGGTGCCGGCGCCACGTCAGGACTTGTCGAGTTCAGCGATAATCGCCGGCGCGATCTCGAACAGATCGCCGACGATGCCGTAGTCGGCGACTTCGAAGATGGGAGCTTCGGCGTCCTTGTTGATCGCGACGATGGTTCGCGAGCCCTTCATCCCGACCAGATGCTGAATCGCGCCGGAGATCCCCAGCGCGACGTAGAGCTTGGGCGCCACCGTCTGCCCGGAGCTGCCAATCTGACGCTCCATCGGCAGCCACCCGTTGTCGCAGATGGGACGCGACGCCGCGACCTCGGCCCCCATTGCCCTGGCCAGCTTCTCCGCGAGCGGAATGTTCTCCTGCGACTTGATGCCGCGGCCGACGGCAACGATGCGCTCGGCCTGCCCGAGGTCAACCGCCTGCTTGGCCTCGCGGAACGGCGCCTCCGGCTTCTGACGGATGGCCGATGCGTCGATCGCGACGTCGATCTTCTTCACGCTGGCCGAGCCGCCCTTTTTGACGGCGTCCGCGCGGAACGCGCCGATCTGCACGGTGATGATCGCCGGGGTGCCACCCTGCGGCTTGACCTGAGCGGCGAGCTTGCCCTGGAACATCGGCCTCGTGAACGTCGCATCCGCGCCGGTGCCGTTGATGCCCGTGACGTCGGTCACGAGCGGCTTGCGGATGCGCGCGGCGAGCAGCGGCGCGAAATCCCTGGTCTGATACGTGTGGGCGAGCAGGACGAACGCCGGCTTCGCAGCGTCGATGAGCGTTGCGCTCGCCGTGGCGAACGCATCGGGCGTGTAGGGCTCGAGGGCGGCGTTCTCGGCAACGAGCACTTCGGCGACCGATGCCGAGCCCAGCTCCTGCGCGAGGCCAGCGACCGACGCGCCCAGCAGGGCGATGTTAATGGGCATTTCGCCTGCTAGCTGCTGCGCAGCCGAAACGGCCTCCCACGTTGCGCGGTTCAGCCTGCCGTCACGCTGCTCGGCAATGACCAGAATCACAGCGCCCTCGCCTCGTCTCGCAGCCGCCTCACCAGCTCCTTCGCCGCATCGCCCGGCGAGCCGGCGATCATCTGCGTCTGCTTGCTGCGCGTCGGCACGGCGAGGCTGACGATCTGCTGCGCCGCCTGCAGACCGTCCGGGAGCGCGGCTTTCTTAATCTCCTTCTTCTTCGCCGCCATGATGCCTTTGAGCGTGGCGTAGCGCAGCTGATTGATGCCGCTCTGAATCGTCAGCAGCGCCGGCAGCGGCATCGCGATCCACTGGAACCATCCGCCTTCGAGCTCGCGCTTCACGCGCACGGCCGCCCCTGGCCCGGAGCCTGTGGAGGGGTCGACCTGCACGTCCATGATGATCGTCGCCGAGGGGATGCCGAGCCGCTCGGCGAGGATGACACCGGTCTGGCCGTGGCCCTGGTCGTCGGACTGCAGGCCGGTCAGCACCAGGTCGAACTTCTCGTCCTTCATCGCCGCGGCCAGCGCGTCGGCGATGACGAACGCATCCGCCGCTCCCAGGCTGTCGTGCTCGACATGAATGGCGCGGTCGGCGCCGCGGGCGAGCGCCTCGCGGATGACCGTCTGCACGCGGGCGGGCCCGGCGGAGCAGACGACCACTTCGCCGCTGTGCTTTTCGCGCAGCCGCAGCGCCTCTTCGAGCGCGTAGGCGTCGGGCTCGTTCATCTCGTAGCTGACGTCCGCTTCGCGGATCCACGTTTTCTGGTCGTTGAGCCGCGGCTGCCACTCGCGCGTGGGCACCTGCTTGATGCAAACGGCAATCTTCATAGGCTTGGCCGGAAGCCGTGAGCCTTAAGCCGGTTCATATCTCTTGAAGAGCAGCGCCGCGTTGGTGCCGCCGAAGCCGAAGGAATTGGAGAGGGCGTAGGTGATCTCCATCTCCCGGCTCTGATGCGGCACGTAATCGAGGTCGCACTCCGCATCCGGATTGTCGAGATTGATCGTCGGCGGCGCGACTTGATCGCGCACGGCGAGCGCGGTGATGCCGGCCTCGAGCCCGCCGGCACCGCCGAGCAGGTGTCCGGTCATCGACTTGGTGGAGGAAATGGCGAGCTTGCGCGCGTGATCGCCGAAGCAATTGTGGATGGCGAGCGTTTCCAGCTTGTCGTTGTAGGGCGTCGAGGTGCCGTGCGCGTTGACGTAATCGACGTCGGAGGGCGGAATACCCGCCTTGCGGATGGCCATCGCCATCACCCGCCGCGCGCCGTCACCATCTTCCGACGGCGCGGTCATGTGGTAGGCATCGGAGGACATGCCGTAGCCGACGATCTCCGCGTAAATCTTCGCGCCGCGCCGCCGGGCGTGCTCGAGCTCCTCGAGAATGAGCACCCCGGCGCCCTCGCCGATGATGAAGCCGTCGCGGTCCTTGTCGAACGGGCGGCTGGCGCGCGACGGCTCGTCGTTGCGCGTCGACAACGCGCGCAGCTGGCCGAAGCCGGCAACGCTCATCGGACAGATGGCTGCCTCGCTGCCGCCGGCAATCATCGCGTCGGCATCGCAGCGCTTGATGATTTCGTAGGCGTCGCCGATGGCGTGCGCGGACGCCGAGCACGCCGTGCAGGTCGCCGAATTGGGGCCCTTGGCGCCGAAGCGGATGGAGACCTGGCCGGAGGCGAGATTGATGATGGCCGAGGGAATGAAGAAGGGCGAGACCTTGCGCGGACCGCCGCTGAGGAGCGCCTCGTGCTCGCGTTCGATGGTGATGAATCCGCCGATGCCCGACCCGATGTAGACGCCGATGTTGGTGGCGTTCTCCCGCGTGATCTCCAGCCGGCTGTCGTCCATCGCGAACTGCGCGGCCGCCACCGCGTACTGGATGAAGAGGTCCATCTTCTTGACGTCCTTCTTCTCGATGAAGGCGAGCGGATCGAAGCCCTTGACCTCCGCGGCAATCTGCGTGGCATAGCCGGAGACGTCAAACTTGGTGATGCGGGTGACGCCGCTGGTCCCGGCGCGCACCGCGGACCACGTCTCGTTGGTACCGATCCCGACCGCCGACACCAGTCCGATGCCGGTTACGACGACGCGCCTGTTCAAAATCCCTCCGGGCCCTCTGCTGAACTCGTTCTTACTTCTTCTTGGCGTGCGCCTCGATGTAGTCGATGGCTTCCTTGACGCGGGTGATCTTTTCGGCGTCCTCGTCCGGGATCTCGATCCCGAATTCCTCCTCGAACGCCATGACGAGCTCCACCGTGTCGAGCGAGTCGGCCCCGAGGTCGTCAACGAACGAAGCGTCGGCCGTCACTTCCTCTTCATCGACTCCGAGCTGCTCCACGATGATGCTCTTCACCTTGTCTGCGACTGCCATTTGGCCTCCGTGTCTGCCGGAACGCCCTGGCGGCGTTCCTTCTCACATGTACATGCCGCCGTTGACGGCAAGGACCTGACCTGTAATATACGACGCCTCATCCGAGGCAAGAAAACAAACTGCCGCCGCCACGTCGGCCGCGGTGCCGAGTCGCCCGAGCGGAATCTGCGACGCCCAGTCGCCCTGCGCCTTCTCGGTGATCGCTTTCGTCATGTCCGTGGCGATCAATCCCGGCGCGACAACGTTGACCGTGATGTGGCGCGAGGCGACCTCGCGCGCGACGGCTTTACTGAAGCCGATGAGTCCCGCCTTCGATGCCGCGTAGTTCGCCTGCCCCGCATTGCCACTCTGCCCGACCACCGAGCTGATGTTGACGATGCGCCCGGAACGCTGTTTGAGCATCGGCTTGAGCACCGCCTGCACGAGGACGAACACCGGCGTCAGGTTGGTCGCCATCACCTGGTCCCACTCGTCGCGTTTCATGCGCAGCAGCAGCTGATCGCGCGTAATGCCCGCGTTGTTGACGAGGATGTCGATGCGCCCATGCCGCGCCAGCACGCCGTTGACCATCGCTTCAATCGACGCCGAGTCGGTCACCTCGAGGGCGGCGGCTTCGGCTGTGTGTCCCGCGCCCTGAATTTCCGCCACCGTGTCCGCCGCGTTGTCACCCCTCGCCGCGCAGACCAGATGCGCGCCGTGCGCGGCGAGCAGCGTGGCGATACCCCGCCCGATGCCGCGCGACGCGCCGGTGACGATCGCTACCTTGCCGGTGAGATTCAGCATTCGGAAAGTGGAAGAAGTGGAGAAGTGGAAAACTGGAAAAGCACGTTTCCACTTTTCAACTTTTCCACCTCGCGAGGCCCTCTTCGAGCGCAGCGAGATCGTCAGGCTGGGCGAAGTTGAAAACGGTCGCGTTCCGGTCAATCTTCTTGATCAGCCCGCTCAGCACAGTGCCCGGTCCCACCTCAACATAGTTGGTGACGCCTTCCGACGCAAGGCGGCGCACCACCTGCTCCCATCGCACGGGCGCCGAGACCTGACGCACGAGCGCGTCAATCGCCGACCTCGCGTCGCGCTTCGGCTCGGCGTCGACGTTGGCGACGATCGGCACCCGAGGATCCTCGACGGCGATCGCGCGCAGGTCCGGCTCGAGACGATCCTCGGCGGGTCTGAGCAGCGCGCAGTGGAACGGCGCGCTGACCGACAGCGCAATCACGCGCTTGGCGCCCAGCGCTTTGGCGCGCTCACCCGCGCGCTTCACGGCCTCGGTCGCGCCGGCGATCACCACCTGTCCCGCGCCGTTGATGTTCGCCGGGCTGACGACCTCGCCCTGCGCCGCCTCCTCGCACGCACGGGCGACGGTATCGCCATCGAGACCGAGGATGGCCGCCATCGCGCCGGCACCGACCGGCACCGCCTCCTGCATGTACTGGCCGCGCCGCCGCACCACCTTCACCGCATCCGCAAACCCCATCGTCCGTGCGGCAACGTTGGCGGAATACTCGCCGAGGCTGTGCCCCGCGACATAGGACGGCTGCAGGCCTCGAGCGGCGAGCACGCGCTGCGCGGCAATGCTGACCGTCAGGATCGCCGGCTGCGCGTTCTGCGTCAGCGTGAGTTCGTCTTCCGGCCCGTCGAAAATGATCTTCGTCAGGCCCGGCAGCGCCGCTTCCGCCTCGTCAAAGACCGCGCGCGCCTCTGCATGGGCGTGCGCAAGGGCACGGCCCATCCCGGCCTTCTGCGAGCCTTGTCCCGGGAAGACGAAGGCGATCAATGGTGTGGCACCGTCGCGGCGGCGATCTCCTGCTCGACGCGGTGAATGAAACGCTCGCTCGCGAAGCGGTGCGCCATGGCAATGGCGTTGGCGACGGCCCTCGCCGACGAACGCCCGTGGCCGACGATGGCGAGGCCGGCGACGCCGAGCAGCGGCGCGCCGCCGTAGTCGGCGTAATCGACGCTCTGCGGCGGATGCAGCACCGAGTGCGAGGTGAGCAGCTCGACGAGCCCCTCGCTCGTCTTCAGCACGACGTTGCCGGTGAAGCCGTCGCAGACGACGACGTCCGCGTCGCCGCTGTAGATGTCGCGCCCTTCGACGTTGCCGATGAAGTTGATCGGGCCGTCCTTGAGGAGGCGATGCGCCTCGCGCGTCAGCTCGTTCCCCTTGCTCTCTTCCTCGCCGATTGAGAGGAGGCCGACGCGCGGCCGCTCGACGCCGAGCGCGATGTGCGCGAACACAGTGCCCATCACCGCGAACTGGAGGAGATGCTGCGGGCGGCATTCGACGTTCGCACCCGCATCGAGGAGGACGGCGGGCCGCTGCCGTGTGGGAATGGTGGCCGCCAGCGCGGGACGCTCGACGCCGGCGAGCATGCCGAAGGCGGCATGCGCGGCCATCACGGTCGCGCCCGTGTGGCCCGCGCTGAACAGCGCGCCGGCCTCATGGCAGGCGACGAGATCGGCCGCCACGCGAATCGAGGCGCGCGGCCTGCGCCGCACCGCCGCCGACGGCTCGGCCATGTCGATGACATCGGGAGCGTCGACGATGGTGATGCCGGCATCGCGCCAGCCGGCATGACGATCGAGCGCCTGCTCGACCGCCGCCGACGGTCCGACGAGCGAAATGGGGATGCCGAAATGCACGGCCGCGGCAGCCGCGCCGTCCACGATTGCGGCCGGCGCGTGATCGCCGCCCATCGCATCAACGGCGATGCGGGTCATCTGTGGGTGGCATTTACGAATTTACGAATCTACGAATTTACGAATTGACGAATTTTACGAATGTGGCGAATGCCGTCGCTCAAATAAATTCGTCAATTCGTAAATTCGAAGATTCGTAAATCACTCCTCTTCTACCGGCCGCACCTGCCGCGCTCTGTAGTAGCCGCAATGCGGACAGATGCGGTGCGGAGCCTTCGGCTCGTGGCACTGCGGGCACAGGTTGGTCGCGGCGGCGGTCAGCGCGTCGTGCGTGCGCCGCTTGGCCGTGCGGGTCTTCGAGTGTCGGCGTTTTGGATTCGGCATGGTTGTTATCGTTTCAGGTTCTTCAGCGCGGCCAGCCGCGGGTCTTCCCACTCCCCTACGCAGCCGCACGCGCCCGTATTCAGGTTCGTCCCGCACTGCGGACACAGCCCCCTGCAGTCGTCGCGGCAGAGCGGCTTCATCGGCAGCGCCAGGTAGAACTGCTCGCGGATCAACTCGTTCAAGTCGATCTGGTCGTCCGAGTAGTAGCTGGTCTCCAGATCGTCGTCCTCGACTTCGCTGTCGGCGTCGGTCGAAGCCTCCGACGCGGGCAGATGCCGCTGATCGAACTCCACGTCGATGGGAAACCGGTACGGCTCGACGCAGCGGCTGCACGTCAGCTCCAGCTCCGTGCGCATGCGGCCCACGAGCCGGAACCTGGCCTTGTCCTTGTGGATGTCGAACTCGAGCTCGACGGGCGCCACGACGCGATACGCGCCGGGTTCGCCGCCGACGTCCTCCGGCTGGAACGTACGCGCGAAGTGGCTGACCGGCTGACGATACCGGGTGAGATCGAGCTTCATTGAACCCACGGTCGCTGTTCTTCAGCGAAAGACAGACCCTCGATTATAGCTGATTCCAGGCCATCGGCCCGATCCACGGCTTGGGAATGAACAGTTGTTCGTAGAGAGTGACCGCGAACCGATCGGTCATTCCGGCGAGGAAATCGCGGGTCGCGACGTCGAGGCCGTCGGAGTCGATGATGCGGCGATCGAGGAACTCGTCCGGGCGCTCGCGCACCTTCTCCCAGAGACCGCCGAGAATGCCGGTCGCCTTCCGGAACTCCGCCGTCGCCTCCTGGTTTTCGTAGACGGCGTCGAACAGAAAGCTGCGCATGCCCAGCGTCGCGTCGAGCACCTCATCGCTCATGCGAATCTCGGCGAGGCCGCCGCCGAGCGTTTCCTTGACGACGTCCTTGACCATCGCGGCAATCCGCGCAGACGAACTGGAGCCGAGCACGTTCACCGGCTGCCGCGGCAGGTCTTCCACTTTCAACACCCCCGCTCTCACGGCATCGTCGATGTCGTGATTGACGTAGGCGATGAGATCGGCGACGCGCATGATCTGCCCTTCGAGCGTTGCGGCGCGTTGTGCCGGGTCCATGCCCACAGGCGAGCCTTTCTTGCCTTTCGAGTGCCGGCCGATGCCGTCGCGGACTTCATGCGTCAGGTTCAGGCCCTTGCCATCGTTCTCGAGGACGTCCACCACGCGAAGACTCTGCTCGTAATGACGGAACCCGCCCGGCACGAGCGAGTCGAGCACCCGCTCGCCCGTGTGGCCGAATGGCGTGTGGCCGAGGTCGTGGCCGAGCGCGATGGCCTCGGTGAGCTCCTCGTGCAGGCGCAGCACCTTGGCGATCGTCCGCGCAATCTGCGACACCTCCAGCGTGTGCGTCAGGCGCGTGCGGTAGTGGTCGCCGGCGGGAGCGAAGAAGACCTGCGTCTTGTGTTTCAGCCGGCGGAACGCCTTGCTGTGGACGATGCGATCGCGGTCGCGCTGATACGCGGGCCTGACATCGTCCTCGCGCTCGGGGCGCAAACGTCCGCGCGTGTCGGCGCTCTTGGCCGCCTGCGGCGCCAGCGTGTCGCGCTCGCGCTGCTCGAGACCCTCACGGATGGTGGACAACGATGTCCTCCAGGAAGCTGTTCCCGTGCGCGAGCGGACCGACGCCGAAATTCGCGGCAATCGTCTGGCCGAGGTCCGCAAAGGTCTCGCGGGTCCCGATATCGACACCGTGCCGCACCTTGTGACCAGCGATCATCACCGGGACGAACTCACGGGAATGATCGGTGCTCGGCGTGCTCGGATCGTTGCCATGATCGGCGGTCACGACGAGCAGATCCGACTCGCGCAGCATCGGCAGCATCCGCCCCAGCGACGCGTCGAAGCGCTCGAGATTGGCGGCGAAGCCGGCGACGTCATTGCGGTGCCCGTACACCGTATCGAAGTCCACGAGGTTGACGAACACGAACCCGTCCTTCACCGTCCCTATCGCCTGCTCGAGACGCTCCATACCCTCCGCATCGCTGGCGGTGTGTGTCGCGTGGGCGATGCCACGGCCGGCGAACAGATCGTTGATCTTGCCGATCGACACGACAGCCACGCCGTTTCTGGTCAGCAGGTCGAGCAGCGTCTCACCATATGGCTCGAGTGCGTAGTCATGACGGTTCGACGTCCGTTTGAAGGCCCCCGGCTGGCCGACAAACGGCCGGGCAATGACGCGACCGACGCCCATGCCGCGGGCGACCAGATCGAAGGCGATCTCGCAGATGCGATATTGCTCCGCGATTGGAATCACGTCTTCGTGGGCGGCGATCTGAAACACGCTGTCCGCCGAGGTGTAAACGATCGGCGTGCCGGTCCTCATGTGCTGCGCGCCGAGCCGGTCGATGATCTCGGTTCCCGACGCGACGACATTGCCTATCGTCCGGCGTCCGATGCGGCGCTCGAACTCGGCGATCACGTCGGCGGGAAAGCCGGCGGGAAACGTCGGAAACGCCTTGTCGAGCACCACGCCCATCATCTCCCAGTGGCCCGTCACCGAATCCTTGCCGGGGGACTGCTCGGCCATGCGCCCGTACGCGCCGCGGACGGCGGATCCGCCGGCGTCGGACGTGTCCTGCACGGCAACGTCTGCGGCGGCGCCGGCGTAGGCCGGGTCCCGCATGGCAACGCCTGCGGCGGACCCGGCGTCATCATCCGCCCTGCCCAGATCGACAAGATTTCCAAGGCCGAGCGACCGCAGTGTCGGGATTTTCAGCGGGACACGGGCGGCGATGTTGCCGAGCGTGTTGCTCCCTTCGTCACCGTAGGCGGACGCGTCAGGCAGTTCACCGATGCCGACGCTGTCGAGCACGATGACAATGACGCGGGGAAAGATCAATCAGGGATGGTGCGCGGCGAAGTAATTGGCGACCGACCGCTGCGTGTTGATCGTGGCGATGGCGTGCTTGAAGACCAGTTGATCGGCGCCGTTGACCTCGACGATCACGGCGAAGCGATCGAAATTCTTGATGCGTGCTTCGAACTGGCGGCCGTCGAGAAGATGAATGGTGACGGCAAGGCGATCGCGCCGCGCGTAGTTCAGGAACACATCCTGGATGTTCGGCTGCGCCGGGGATGACCGTTGCTCAGTGACTTGCGCCATCGAAGATCGTCTCCTCGACGAGGCGAAGAACATCTTCGCGCTCGCCCGGACCATCGAACCACTTTAGATTAGGCTCTTTACGGAACCAGATCAACTGCCGTCGCGCGTATCGCCGGTTCTCCTGGACGATCAGCGCGCGCGTCTCCGCCTCGCCGCGCACGCCGTCGAGCATCTCCATCACCTGCCGGTAGACGAGACCGCCAAACGGCCTCGCCTGTGGCGGAATGCCGCGCGCCAGCAGCCCCCGCACTTCGGCGACGATGCCGCGCGCGAACTGTTCGTCGACGCGCCGCGTCACGCGTTCCGCGGTCAACGCGGGCGGAAGCCGCAGCGCCGTCGCAATAACCTCGAAATCGTCGATCGGCGAACGCGTCTCGACGAAGTGCGACGTCAGCGGGCGCCCGGTGGTGAAGTAGACCTCCAGCGCGCGGACGATGCGCTTCAAGTCGCGAGGCATGATGCGTGCCGCCGACCCGGGATCGACGCGGCGCAGCAGCCGGTGCAGCCGCTCGGAGCCACGCCTGGCCGCGATGCGATTGAGACGCGCGCGCAACGCCTCATCGGCACCCGGGCCGGGAAACAATCCGCGCGTCAGCGCGCGGTAGTAGAAGCCGGTGCCGCCGACGAGAATCGGCAGTTTCCCGCGGCCGTGGATGTCGCGGATTGCCGCGGCCGCGTCGCGCGCGAACTGAGCGGCGGTGTAGACCTCGGTTGGCTCGGCGATGTCGATCAGATGATGCGGAACATCACGCCGCGCCTCCATCGGCAGCTTGTCGGTGCCGATGTCGAAGCCGCGATATACCGCGGTCGAATCGCAATTGATGATTTCGCCGTTGTGCCGTTCGGCGAGCGCGAGCCCGAGCGCGCTCTTGCCCGAAGCAGTCGGTCCGAGCACGGCAACCACCGGAGGTCTCACGCATCTGATGATAGCGGCGGGGGCGTTTGCGGCCCGCGAAGGCGGGCCTTGTGCCCCGATTCCCCCGCATGACAGACTTTGCCGACCATGGGCCGGCGCGCAACACTGTTAATCGCGGCGCTCGCGGCGGTGTTGCCTCTCGCCGCCTGCGCGTCCTCCGACCGTACTCCTGTCGTCACCTTGATCACCCACTCGAGCCCGGGAGGGGGCAGCGACGTCTTCCTGCGCTCGATGGCGCCGCACCTCTCGCGCATCATGAAGGCGACGATGGTGGTGGAGAACGTCGAGGGCGGCAGCGGCGCGAAGGCGATGGCGCAGCTGGCGCGCGCCAGGCCCGATGGCTCGGAGCTGTATGCGACGACGCCGACCTTCGTCTACACGTCGCTGATGAGCACGCCGGCGGCCACGTATCGCGACCTCGAGCCGCTCGTGAACATCTTCTACGACCCCGAGGTGCTCTTCACCGCCGCGGACTCCCCCTACAAAACACTGAGCGACGTCGTCGCGCATGCGCGCAGCGGCGAGGGACGCTGGGGCGCGGCCAACCCCGCGTCGCTCGAGCGGCAGACGATGGAGCGGCTGAAGGCGAAGGCGGGTGTGAAGCCGGCAATTGCGACGTTCGAGGGCGGCGGCGACATGCTGATCAACGTGTTGAACCATACGCTCGACATGGGCGTCGGCGAGCTACAGGAGATGCGCGGGCAGCTCGACGCGGGCAAGATTCGAATGCTCGCCGTGGTCGGCGACGAGCGCCTGCAGCAGTTTCCCGACCTGCAGACGGTCAAGGAGCAGGGGATCGATCTGTCCGTGCGCAAGTTTCGCGGGCTCGCGGGACCGAAGGGACTGCCGGCGGACGTCGTCGCGAAGTGGGAGTCGGCGGTCAGGACGCTGCTCGACGATCCGGAATACAAGAAGCTTTACATCGAAGACGGCCTGCAGCCCGGCTTCATGGCCCACGATCAGTACGTCGCGTTCATGAACGAGTTCGGCAACGAAACGGCGGCCTTCCTGAAGCAGTCCGGCGTCATTCGATGAACCGCGATGCCGCGTTCGGCACCCTGACGCTCGCAGTCGCGGCGATCTATTACGTCCTCGCCACCACCATCCCGCGCAGCGACCTGGCGGATCCAATCGGCCCGCAAGGGCTGCCACGGGTCTACGCCTTCGCACTCGCCGTGTTGTCGATGCTGCTGATTGCGCGCGCGTTGCGCCGGCCGAATCTCGCGCCGCGAACCGCCGAACCGGCGAACCACCGGTTGGCGCGCGTTGCCGGGATGCTGCTGATAGGGGTGGCCTACATTCTCGTCGTGCCGTATCTCGGCTATCTCGTGTCGGTGGCGCTCCTCATAGCCACGACGATCTACTTCCAGGGCGGCTCGATCAACGGCCGCAGCATCCTCGTCTCGGTGGCGGGTGCGGCGTTGTTCTGGGTTCTCTTCGTCTGGCTGCTGCGCATTCAGTACCCCGCGTCGTTATGGCCCTCGGTCATCTGATAGCTGCCGCCTTCGGCGGCGTGGCCTGGGGCATTCTCGGCGGCGCGCTGCCCGGCATCTCGCCGTCGATCACGATGGCGCTGCTCCTGCCCTTTACCTACGGCATGGATTCGACGGTCGCGGTCGTGCTGCTCGCCTCGACCTACGTCGGCGCGGAATACGGCGGGTCGATTCCCGCGATTCTGATCGGGACCCCCGGAACAAATGCGGCC
>JADMIO011482814.1_pt1 | contig 39557 bp, 42 predicted proteins | sample 8958161 | NCBI WGS metagenome assembly JADMIO01 (sample SAMN16585339, study PRJNA669376) | soil metagenome | isolation source: Crop rotation soil | place: USA: Cullars Rotation, Alabama | collected 2011 | reverse complement strand
AGGTGAGCCAGTGTGATTACATTTGCGGCCTAACTGTGGCCAGTCCAGTTACGCTGGAGTCACTAGTATTTAGGTGACACTATAGAAGCGGCCGCGACAACTTGTCCACGTGGAATTCTAAGCTTAGGATCCCAATGTGCTGGAAAGAAATCGTTAAGCAAACGTAAATCTTCTATAAAATTAGTTGTTTTTAATTCAATAGTTTTACTGTTTTCTATCCTTGAAGATTCAAGGAAGTCATTAAAAAGCTTGTAATACATTATTTGCGGAGTAATAATTCCTATGGGATGTGCGTTGTTATCCATAACAATTATATTCTTCTTAATCTCCTTCTGTTCAAAATTAATGTCTTTATCCTTTAAAGACTCGAAGGAATCATCCATGAAGTCACTTAAATGTAAATTAGCCAAAACACCTTGATGTTCTTGTATAAATTCAATTTCTTTTTTTTTCAAAATTCCTATAATGATGCCATTTTCTTCTAACAAAATAAAATGCGCAGACTGATTAGCATATGAAGATGGAACCGCCGTACAAATGGGTGTATTTGCAGGAAGAACCACTATCTTTTTATCACAAATTTCACTTAATTTAAAAAACATAATATGCTCTCTAAATTCTTTTTGCATATTAGATTCTTTATAATATAGATCTTATTTTCCCTGATTTTGAGAAAATACCTTAAATAAAATCAGATAGCTGGTTTTTTACAGAGCACTTTTGGGCTAATTTACTATACAAATTTATTTGTCAAATATGCACGGCTCTAAAAGAGCCGTGCATATTAATTTATGACTTGAGCTTTTCTTGATTTGTGCAAAGGCTTTGAGACAATCCCCCTACTTGCATCATCCCGTCATCATTTTCCAATGAAGCCGGATAGGCTTGCAACAAGGTAGGTTGCGGCATGAATACATCTTGATTAGCCGTATTATTAGTCAAGGTATTGGCATCCAACACCATCTCCAGCTGGGCGCGTACATCCGTTTCAAAAGATATGCCTTCCATAGGGGGCTGGACTTGTTGCACAACGCTATTGACATAATTTACCCGTTGCGCAGTTTGTTCTTCGAAGGGTTTTAACGTCAACGTTGGAATAACCGTATCCACTTGATTGCCCAATTGATATAAATGTTGCGATAATTCCATATAGTGCTCTTCTTGTTTTTGGGCAAATTGTGCAATTTCACTGCGCGTGACTTGCCACATATTTTGCGCTTCTTGCGGATTAAGGTCCCAATCTATAACAGAATCTTGATGTAATTCCTTACGTTTTTTCTCATTTTTGGCGATTAATTCGGTGCTGCCTGAAAACAAGACGTGATTCATAAATTCCATCTTTTTGTTAGAATTGTTGCCAAAAATTTGCGCATCAACCAAGCCATCGACTGCAGGATTTTCATCATGACTTAAAATTTCAATTTCGTTAAAAAAGTTTCCTTGAACACCCTGTACATGTGCTTTAAAATGCTCCTGGTATATATGTTTAAATGAATTATTCCAATGTTGCATGATATGAGCATTATTTTTAATAACCGCGGGTGGATCAAAAACAGTCACTTTGTTATTTTTTAAAATTGCTAACAATATGTCTGGTGCAGAATCCACTAATTTTTCCTCTGGATTAGCATCATTCAAAAATTGATAGTTACCATTTACAAATTCAAAAGCATTGGCAATAAAGTTATTTTTCGAATCTCCCATGGCACCAATCACCACGCCTTGAGGGGTGGCTAAAAGGGTACGCATTCTATTAATAAAAATAGCGCCTTCACAGGTTCCTAAAGTTATTAAATCACTGCTAATTTGCTTACGGTGCAATTGATTTATGGTTTGAACCACAAAATCTTCTGGCATGCCACTTAGTACTTCAGCGCCTTCATGGGTAGTACCACCATGGCCACCACCAATAACAATACAATCATAGCGCACATTATTTGCAAGTTGCTCAATTTTAACGGTAAGTTCAGTGGGCCTAAACGCAGGCTGCCCTAGCTTATCTTTAGAAGAAAAGGTAAGCACGTCTGTGCCGCCTTGCTTTAAAATATTCAAAATAGTATCCATATGGACATTCAAAGCGGATTTTAAATTGCTTATATGTTTGCTGTGCTGGGCATCTTGTTCCTTTACAACAGCCGCTAATTCTTTGTAAATTTCATCTTGAGTAATCGCAATGCCGTGCACACCCAATTTCTCAAGCTCTTGTTCGCGGGCTTGACGCTGGGCTCTAAACATATCACGGTTTACTTGTGCTTCATTACGATCTTGTATGATTTGTTCAATAGCCATAAATTGGTTTTTAAGGCTTTGCGCGACGACTACCGTTTGCGAGTCAACAAGCGACTTCGCGCCTAAAAACAAGGATACGCCGCTATCGTTCTCTAAAGCGTGTCCAGAGGTGTCTATTAGCATCAATGCTTTTTTGGTAGTAGGTACACTGTTATGAGTAATATGTCCTTGCATAATTCCCCCAAAAAAAGGTAATTTAAAATCAGGAATTATATTACTATGTTGAATAACTAACATATATAAAATGGCCAACATTTTTCGCTAACTGTGGCCTTTAGTCTGATATTCGGTAGATCTGAGAAGTGTTAGAAAGGTTTTGCAGTTATGCAGAGATCCATGGTGGTGGAAGATCCTTTCTTTAATTCACTCACCACCTCATTGGCAAGATTAAAGTAGACATTGATAGCCCTTGCTGGAATTGGCACCATGTTCATTAAAATATTTTCAGCATCCTCAAAGGACTTAAAACGCGTTCTTGCAAATAAACCTTTACCAAAAGTATAAAAATCACAGATTGGCTCATCCTGGGACTGTGAAGCTTGCATTGTTTTGCCTACTCGGGCTTGGACTCTTGCTGCCAATAAATAGGAATGGGCTACGTTCAAATCTGCCGTATTAAAATCCTTTTTCAACATGGTGACCTGCGTTAAGACAAAACAAGCTAAAAATTGCAGATAATCTTTAAAAGCGCTTTGCTCTTGGTTACCAATAAGCGTATTGAGCTTGGTTATTTTCTCAACCATATCAGGAAATTTATGCGCAAAGCCTTCATCAAATGCTATATTTCCTTTACACATATCATTGTAACGCTGCGTTAAATTGGCAAGATGTATCAGTTGCTCTTCAAGAGCAAAAAGATTATTGCGATTTAGGGCTTCTATAAATTTTGGATTACTCAAGTAAAATTCTACTTCTTGTGTTTCATCTTTGTCTTTTGCTTGCTGGGCATCACCCAGGCAGTCGCGATAGACCATAATGTGCGTAGCGCAGGTTAATAATTTTTTATTATCCCAGTTTTGCGGTTTATGAAAGGCGGGGGCATTTGGATTTTGCTCATGGCGAATGGCGTTGATAAACGCTAACAACCTAGCCTCAAAGGGCGCATCTATAATAAAGTAATCCCGGTTACGATAATACCTACGCAGCCTATTAATAACATCAGAAAATGTATGCATGAGCATAAGCAGTTTGACCTTGAGTTTGTTTTTATTTAAAACGCAACATACCACACTCATAAAAAGTTTGAAAGATAAATATTTAATATAAAATAAGTTAGTTACCTTATTTTATGGTGATGCCTTTTTGCTACGTATAGGGGGCGATTCGTCGGTAGGATCTTGGGTATTTTGTTTAGCCAAATCGTAATAGGACATTTGCTTTTGCACGGAAAGTCCCGTCACTTTATTAAGGTAATCTTTAGCCTGGGTAAATGATTGAAAGGGCGTGCGGGCAAATAAACCTTCACCAAAAGTATGAAAATCAATGAACGGATTGGATGGGTCCTGCTTATTGGCAGCATCTTCGGCAGCATAAAGTTGCACCATGGCTTTTTTAATCAGCTCTTCAATAACAATAAATTCGGGATCGGAAGCTTTTATATCCAGATTCAAAGCTCCAATCAGGGCATGATAGGATAAAAATTGCAGATAATTTTTCATAAGAGTAAGTTGAGGACCATCAAGCTTTTCGATTTTCTCGTTTAATTCTATGAGTTTATTTTGATAAAATTTTAGATTACCCAAAATAGCTTGATCCGACGCGATTTTGCCAACTTGCATGTCGTGACACTGTTGAATCAGATTAGACAGACAAATTAACTGTTCATGAATGGCAAAGACATTATTACGATTGACTGCTTCCACAAATTTTGGGTGTGCCAAATAAAAAGTATGTGCCGAACTTTCATTATTTTCTCTAGCTACCCTTGCAAGGCCCTGACATTTGTAATAAACCATTAATTGAGCAGCATTATTTAATAAGGTCACATAACCCCACTCTTGCGGCACTAAAAATTTCTTTGCCGATGGATTCAGTATGTTTCTGGTTTCATTGATAAATCCCTGCAATCTATTCTTAAAATTCACATCATACCCACCGGGATCTCTATAACGATAATACCGTTCAAGTCTATTAATCACATCTTTATAATTTTCTGCTAACATGTAAAACCTTAAAATTTAAAGACTAGATTGTCGCATCCCTGCTCCTTGCATTGACAACGTTGTAGGTACTCGAACTTGTTTAATATTCGAGTATATTTTTTAATATAGATGGTTAGGTAAAAATAGTGTTATTGCGTGCTTTTACACTGAAATTTTATAGGGATCGCGTTCTTATCACTTCATAAAGGCAGATCCCTGTGGCCACAGAAACATTCAGACTGTCTATGGCACCTATTAAGGGAATTTTGGCTATTTCATCGCAAGTTTCTAAAGTTAAATGTTTTAAGCCTTTATGCTCCTGCCCCATCACTAGCGCCAAGGAACGCTTTAGTTTGGCATCTTTTAATACACCACTGGCAGCACTTGAAGTGCCAACCACCCATACCCCCAGCGCTTGGATGTTTTGAATAAAACGCACCATATTAGCCACTTCAACAATAGGAATAATTTGATCAGCACCACAGGCAATTTTACTCACAATGGGGCTAATTGGTGCGCTATTAGCTTTAGGGATAACTACCCAATCCACCCCAAAGGCTTGGGCACTTCGCAAGCACGCCCCTAAGTTTTGCACATCTTGAATACCTTCTAGCAATAACAATAAAGGGGATTTATCCGTTTGCTTTAACCAATTGACAATGGCAGTTTCGTCTTTTGCTGGCATGACGCGCATTTTTGCCGCAATGCCTTGGTGATGGGCACTGTTGGTTAATTTATCTAATTTGGTGGCAGCAACTGTTTCAATGTGGATTTGTTGCGCTTGTGCTTTGGCAATGACCGCTTTTATCCTTGCGCCTTCTAATAAGGTCTGCGTATATAAATTGAGAATCAATTGAGGGTGGTGATCCAATGCTGCCATAACAGCGTGAAAGCCATAGATAATTTTAGAAGCCATTATTTTTTCTTTCTCTTGCTTTTTTTGGAGGAGCCTTTTTTTGCTCTTGAGGTTCTTGAGGGTTTGGGCTTTTTAGGGAGGTTATTTTTTTTAGGTTTTTTTATCGTGTCCCTTTGCTGCATAAGTTCTAAATCAATACGCTTAGTTTCAATGTCCACCCGAACAAGTTGCACTTCAAGGCTGTCCCCTAAGCGATAGACCGTTCTGGAGCGATCCCCCACCATACGATGATGTGTTGCATCATAATGAAAATATTCCTTGCCTAAACTACTTACATGGATTAATCCTTCAATGTATATATCCTTTAATTCTACAAATAAACCAAAGCTCACCACGCCCGAAACAATACCGTGAAAGTGTTGTCCAACTTTGTCCTGCATGTAATGACATTTTAAAGCCAAAGCAGCATCACGGGTAGCTTCATCTGAGCGCCGCTCCGATTCAGAGCATTGTAATCCCAGTTTTTCAAAATCTACATTAAGTTGCTTTTTGCCTTTACTACTCAGCGTAGCAATAATCCCACGATGGACCAAGAGATCTGGATAACGGCGAATGGGTGAAGTAAAATGTAAATAACAAGGATACGCCAAGCCAAAATGGCCGATGTTTTTTGGGCTGTATTGTGCTTGACTTAAGGAACGTAGCAACACGGTTTCTATCATATGTTTGTCTTGCCGTGTTTTTATTGCATCAATCAATCTTGAAAAATCTTTAGCTTTAGGTTTTTTTTGCCCAGATAAATCTAAGCCCAATTCTGCTAAAAATTCACGTAAGGCTTTTAACTTATCTTGTGGAGGGCGATCATGCACCCTATATAAAGTATTAACCTTGTTTTTTTGCAAGAAATTTGCGGCACACACATTGGCTGCCAACATGCTTTCTTCAATCATTTTATGGGCCACATTGCGCACACGCGGGATGATACTTTTTATTTTACCACTCATATCAAACAAAATCTGGGTTTCAATGGTATCAAAGTCAATGGCGCCACGCTGCTTTCTTTGCTTATGGAGCGCCTGGTACATGGCAAACAAGGATTCTAAGGGGGTAATCAGTTTTGAGAAGCGCGTCCGTAACTCCGTATTGCCATGAAGAATTTCATTAACTTCCGTATAGGTAAGCCGCGCTTTAGAATGCATAATCGCGCGCAAAAATTCATACTGGGTAATATTTCCGGCCTTATTAATCTGCATGTTACAAACCACGCACAAACGTGGAACATTGGGCTTTAAAGAACATAGCTCATTAGAGAGCACTTCTGGTAGCATGGGAATAACACTTCCTGGAAAATAGGTTGAGTTTCCCCTTTTTAACGCTTCACTATCTAAAGCAGAGCCTGGCTGCACATAATAACTCACATCCGCAATAGCCACCCATAACTGCCATCCTGAGTCTGTTTCTTCACAATACACCGCATCATCAAAATCTTTTGCATCCTCACCATCAATGGTGACCAGGGGCAAGGCTGTTAAATCCTCACGTTTATCCTGTGCTTTTACCTTAAGGGAAGCAAATTTCTCGCACTCTTTATCCACCGCTTTTGGCCAAAGATAGGGCAAATCAAATTTGCGAATGGCCATATTGATTTCAATGCCTGGCGTGGAAAAATCCCCTAACACTTCTACAACTTTGGCGGTATCTCTATCAAAATGTTTTTCATTACGTAAAATTTGTGCTTGTATAATATCCCCATCTTTAGCAAGTTTGGCATGTTGGGGTTGAATAATAATAGGTTGGGTATATTTTCTATCAAAAGGTAAAAGTTCAAAGTGTTGATGTTTTTTTAATAATCTTCCAACAACATAGGGGATAGTTGCTTGCAATAAAGCACTAATTCTCCCACGTGGATAGCCTTCTTTATCTACCTCTATAATTTGAACTTCAACTTCATCACCATCATAGTAACCCCGCAAGGCAAGGCCAGCTAGCAAAATGGATTGACCATCATGGGTTTTTAAATATCCTAAGCCTTCTTTCTCAATGACTACTATTCCCCTGCAAGTATCAGGATGGGTAATCGGAATGTAGCCTGCTGGGGATTTAAATAATTGACCATCGCGTACCATTGCCTTTAAACGCCGCCGTAAGGCTTCGCGCAAATCAGGCTCACTTAACTCAAAATGCTTCAGCAAGGCTTGGCGTTTGACAGGTTCGCCCATTTCCAAGAGTACGGTTAAAATATACTCTCGACTCGGGATAGGCGTTGCATAATTCTGGGCTTCTCTTGTTAAAAAGGGATCTTTATTTTCTGGCAAATCTTTATTAGACATGTTTCTTATATTGACATATTTGTTGGCGCACGTTAGATTCCGCCTTCTAAGTATAAGGCTATCCTTTGCTGCCGAGGTGGTGAAACTGGTAGACACGCAAGTTTCAGGTACTTGTGGAGGAAACTCCTTGGAGGTTCAAGTCCTCTCCTCGGCACCATTATTTCTTTTTTCATAACATGCTACCAACATTTTATTAATAAAGTCGCTCAAATCAAGTTAACGAAAAAGCTCACTTTAAGTTTATAATATTATGGTTTCACGGCGATCTGCGCCCGTGGAAACCATGCTAATCGGGGTCTTTACCAATTGCGCAATACGTTCTAAATAATTTCGCGCAGCTTGTGGCAATTCTTGCCAAACTTTGATCCCCTTTGTCGAAGCTTGCCAGCCAGGCCAAACTTCATAAATAGGCTCACATAAGGCTAATTGCTCTGAATCCACCGGTGGCAGATCCCATTGCTTTTCTCCAATACGATAACCGATACAGATTTTTATCTCTTTTAAATCATCTAATACATCTAATTTGGTAATGGCTAAGGAAGTCATGCTATTAAGTTGCGCGCTTCTTTGCATAGCGATGGCATCAAACCAGCCACAGCGTCGTGCACGGCCTGTAGTCGCCCCTACTTCTTTGCCCACTTGCGCAAGATGCTGGCCAATATCATCTTTTAATTCTGTTGGGAATGGGCCTCCACCCACTCGGGTACAATAGGCTTTGGTTACACCAATGATTTCTTGTATATTCCTGGGACCAAAACCACTCCCTGTTGCCACCCCACCTGCAGTAGTATTGGAAGAAGTCACATAAGGATACGTTCCATGATCAATATCCAATAAAGCCCCTTGTGCGCCTTCAAAAATAATATTTTGATTATCCGCATAACAAGATGAGAGCAACGCCGGCACATCTGTGATCACTTTAGCAAGGCGCTCTCTTGCCTCTTGAGCTTCTTCTAAAATGGGCGCCTTCAGGATAGGCTCTTCTTTATAATATTGCGTTAAAACAAAATTGTGAAATTCCAAGTTTTTATCAAGCTTTTGTTCAAAAAGCGTAGGCGATAAGAGATCGGTAACGCGCAGTGCCCGCCTTGCCACTTTGTCTTCATAAGCAGGGCCTATACCACGACAAGTAGTACCCACCGCTTTTGCCCCTTGGGCTTTTTCTCGGGCTTTATCTAAAGCCACATGATAAGGCAATACTAAAGTAGCGGCATTGCTCACCTTTAATCGCTCTAAGACGGGGATCCCCTTTTGCGTGAGCAAATCAATTTCATCCATTAAGGCTCTGGGGGAAATAACCACACCTTGACCAAGTACACAAGTGACGCCATGATGTAAAATTCCCGAAGGGATAAGATGTAATACCAAGCGGTTACCATCGATAACTAAGGTATGACCAGCATTATGCCCGCCTTGAAAACGTACAACTACTTGTGCTTGTTCTGTTAGCAGATCAACAATCTTACCTTTACCCTCATCACCCCATTGGCCTCCGAGGATCACCATCGTTCTTGCCATAATTCGGCTTCCTATTAAAAAATTCGGGCGCAATGAGCGCCCGTTACAACTACTCTTTCCATTTTGAATTTATGCTTTCTGATGCTTTGCCTAGCTTTTAGCAGCAGGGGCATTACTTTGTCCGTTGCTTTTACGGAAATACTTAAAGAAAGCATCATCTGGTTTGATTACTAGCATATCATTATTCCCCTTAAATGTCTCTCGATATGCTTCCATGCTCCGATAGAAGGTATAGAACTCCGGATCCTGGCTATAGGTCTGGGCATAAACTTGGGATGCAGTTGCATCCCCTTCACCACGCATTTGATTTGCTTGGCGCTCAGCTTGCGCATTGATAATGATGACTTTAGCATCCGCATCAGCTCGAATAGCTTCAGCTCGCGATTGTCCTTGGGCGCGGTGCTCTGCAGCTACACGCTGACGTTCCGTGCGCATCAAATGAAACACCGATTCGCTTACTTCCTTAGGTAAATCAATGCGGACAATACGTGCATCCACCACTTCCACTCCCAAGGTTTTAGCTGCATTGTTCGCATCATGACGAATTTTTTCCATAACTTGGCTGCGATCTTGCGCCACCACATCGTTTAGTTTTCGTCTACCAAACTCTCCGCGTAGGCCATCGACAATTTTTTCTTGTAATAGCTGCTCGGCGCGTTTTTTGTTACCCCGAGTGGTGTTATAAAATTTAGCAAAATCTTGAATACGCCATTTAGCAAAGAGATCTACAATTAATTCTTTCTTTTCTTGGGTTGGGATCCGAGAGGAAGAAATATCCAAAGTTTGAATGCGGTTATCAAAAAAACGCACGCTGTCTATCAACGGCAATTTTGCGCGCATTCCTGGCATTAAAATCTCTGCTTGTTGTGTGCTTGGGTCAATGATGATATTACCAAGACGCACCACAATGGCACGTTCCGTTTCCTCTACAATAAATAAACTCAATCCGGCAAATAATAATAAAGCTAAAATTACAACTATAGATATTGTTTTAGTTTTGCTGTTCATTTTATGCTCCACTTCGCGTTGGGCGCGCCGCATCTTCATAGGAAGGACGTTTTACCCCGCGCGGCAACGCACTCATACTTTGCGTGGGTTTTTCCGAAAAAGATGCGGTTGGGTCGTCTTCTTCCTTCTGGGAATAAGGTCGCGCTGGGCGGGTTAACTTATCCAGGGGCAAATAAACAATATTAGAACTATTCACATCCACAAGCACTTTGGAGGTATTACTATACACATCTTGCAAGGCATCCAGGTAAAGCCTATCCCGAGTCACTTGGGGAGAACGACGGTATTCTGGTAAAATTTGGGCAAATTTTGCCGTTTTCCCTTGTGCATCCAAAATAACACTTTGTTTATAAGCATTAGCCTCTTCCAGTATACGTTTAGCACCACCTTCGGCAATGGGGATGATTTTACGCGAATAGGCTTGAGCTTCATTCACCAAGCGTTCTTCATCTTGCTGTGCTTTAATGGCATCATCAAAGGCAGCTTTCACTTCCTCTGGTGCTTTGGTCTGCTGCATTGCCAAGTCAGAAATTTCTAAACCTGATTTATAATTGTTCAAGTTTTGTTGAATTACTTTGCGAATTTCCGCTGCGATTTCATTTCGTCCGCTGGTCAGCACTTCATTTAAGGTGGATTGTCCTACCACAGCACGCAAAGCGCTTTCTGAAACTTGCTGCAAACTTTTTTCAGGCTGCACTAAATTAAAAAGATAATCCTTAGCATTACCAATCCGATAATGTACCGCAATTTCTGCGCTTACAATATTTTCATCCTTGGTGAGCATCTGACCGCCATGCTTGGAGGTTTTCACTTCCTGCACATTGATAACTTCTTTAGTTTCTAAAAAGGGTGCCATCCAATGAGGGCCTGGGCCAACGGTATCTACATAACGCCCTAATCTTAAGACAACCGCTTCTTCCGCTGGTTCTACCACGTAAATTCCACTAATAACATAAACGACTAACAAAATTATACCAACAATGGTAATACCAAAAGTCCTGTTGGTTGCAGGCTTGGGTGCACCATTAAATGAAGAAGTAGGTGGTGGTTGTTGGCCTCCAAACAGCGCCTTAAGCCTGCGCTGTAATTGGCGTAAAGCTTCATCAATATTTGGCGGCCCGGCTTCATCTTGTCGGCCCCAAGGATCTTTTTTCTTCGGCTTGTCATCCCGATCACCGGGTTCATTCCAAGACATAACTAACCTCTTCAAGTATTAATATTCGGCGTAAAGGATAAATCTAACTCACCATGTTGTTTGCAAAACTTTTCCCACTGAGAACTTGTCAACTTTATAACTAAATTCCAGCCGCCATCCTCAAGCTTGGTTTCTTTTATTACGGCCTGTAACGCAAATAGCTGTGAACGCAGTTGGCCTTGCAGTGCTGTTAGATGCAGCACGCCATTCACGGTATTGATGCTTAGCCTACCTTGCATTGCTTTTTGCAGCAAATCTAAACCTGCGCCTGTCAATGCCGAAACCCAAATTTTAGTTACCTTTCCATCTTTATCATATTCAGTATAACCAGGTGGATACTGTGGATCTTGCAACAAATCGGCTTTGTTAAAGACCAATAATTGCTCCACTTTATCCGCACCAATTTCAGCTAAAACCAAATTTACCTGATGAATATGATCTTCATATTGCTCATCATTTGCATCAACCACTTGCAAAAGCAGCGTTGCTTGCGCTGTTTCTTCCAACGTAGCTCTAAAGGCATCTACTAAGGAATGAGGTAACTGCCTAATAAATCCAACGGTATCTGCTAAAACCACATTGCCAAGTGACGGGATCTCTATGCTCCGTAATGTCGGATCTAAGGTCGCAAATAATTGATTTGCCACCCTAACATGGGCGCCGGTTAGCGCGTTAAACAATGTGGACTTACCGGCATTAGTATATCCGACTAATGCCACAGTTAACACTTGAGCTCTTTGGCGCGCATGACGACTTTGTTGACGATCAGCCTTAACTTTCTCTAAACGCTTTTCAATAGCCTGAATCCGCTTTCTAATGAGCCGCCTATCCACTTCCAATTGCTTTTCACCCGGGCCCCCTCTAAGGCCAATTCCCCCCTTTTGACGTTCAAGGTGCGTCCAAATACGCACCAAACGGGTAGACATATGCTCTAACTGCGCCAATTCAACTTGCAACTTTCCTTCAAAAGTCCGCGCACGTTTAGCAAATATGGTTAAAATCAAACCCGTGCGCGATAAAACCCGACATTTTATCAATCGGCTTACATTGCGTTCTTGTGAGGGCGCTAATTCATGGTTAAATAGCACCACATCAATGTTTTTGGCAGCAACCAGTTGCGCCAATTCTTCACATTTGCCTTTACCAATATAAAATTTGGGATCAGGTTTATCCCGGATGGTGGTTATTATGGCAACGGGATTAAGCGCTGCGGAGCGTGCTAACTCACCAAATTCATGGAGATCGGCTTGATCAGCCTGGTGGCGAAAATTAACATGGATAAGGACCGCATTCTCAGTTCGCCCAAGCTGCTCGAACAAAATGCGTGCTCCTTTAGTGAAAAAGATATCGTTGTCAGCAGGCTATAGCTTAGGCGTTATTTCCAACACCAAAATCATCACCATTTTGCCCCATAAGGGGTATCTTTGTAGTGATATTTCTTGCAGGGACCACCGTTGAAATTGCATGCTTGTAAACCATCTGACTTACGCTATTTTTGAGTAAAACTACAAATTGATCAAACGATTCAATTTGTCCTTGCAATTTGATGCCGTTTACCAAGTAAATTGAAACGGGGATCTTCTCTTTGCGTAGTGCATTGAGAAACGGGTCTTGCAAAGATTGCCCTTTTGACATTGTCCCTCTCCTTATTGTCATTACATTGTCTTTCGACAATATTCCCTTAAGAACTCATAGTAACACGGGTTATTGTGAACCTAAATGGCTTATACGAACTATTAGGCAAATAACTTTACTGAATTATCTGCTTTGTATACCCATCGGTTAAAGGATAGCAATAACGGTATCCCTTCCAACAGCCAAAAAGTATTGAAATGAAACAAAATAGTTGCAACGGTAATAATAAATAATGGTCAGATAACCAAACACTTATTTTTTGCACTAAGGTTTCCAGGTTACTTTCATGTTCTGCTTCCAAGACAGTGGTTAATGCAACCACGCCTTGAGCTAGTGCATTATCAATCTGCCCTTGGGCCAATAAAGGTAAAATAATATGGTGTTGGATTCGGATAAGACTTTGCATTAAAGGATCGGTTTTTACCAGCTCTTCACCTAGAAGAATGGAGCTTTTGTTAGTGGCAAGATTAATGATATAAAAGGTGGTTATTCTTTGTGCTGCATTTGGGATCTTATTTCTAAATTCCATTACTTTTTGATTCACCTTTTCTTTTAAATTATCCCCTTGCATATCTAAAATAATAACGCGTATATGAATATTTCTATTGTGAGCAGATTCAGCCAGTATATGTGCAATTCCAGCATTTACCTTGTGAGAGAGGATTTGCGGTTCATCCAATATCCAAGGTAAATCATCCATGGGATTAGCTTTTACTGCATGCCAAAATTGCCCTACGCAAAAAAAGACCATGAACATAAAGCTTTTGGCAAAATTCATAAAAACTATTCTAATACCCACTACCAAACTCACGCCAAAGGGCCATAAGTATAATAGGAGACCATATTTTTTAAGATTGGACAAACCCATCTTGCAAACCTTTAAAAAGAAAAACGAATTATAATTAATAACAAAGCTAACTTACAACATACTTTGTCTGCTATTGTGGGCTGGCTATCCGATGGTTTACCTTTTGGGCTATATTTTACGGGTTAACGCCCTTTTCACTGTGGGAATGGGTAGGACTTGCATTTGTTTGGCCTTTAGAAACATGGAATTCAGCCAGTTTTTGGGAAACCCTATCAAAAAACCGTTATAAATCATGACATTTTGATTCAATATCGCTGCAAAATACTCGATTTGTTGTTCCAAAGCTTGTAATTGCATATTTAGCATTAAAAATTGTCTATTTTGCACCACAGTGGGATATTGATTCACTTGCATGGCCATTGCCGCCAAAGCGTTAGCAACTTCCATTTGTCTTGCCATCACTTCTTGCATAAGTGTTTGATCTGTTAAAATTTTATCAGAAATGGGTACTTGGCGTGCGCGCTCATAAGCTTTCACTAAAGTCTGCTGTAGATCCTGAGCTTGTGGGGCATAGTATTGAATAATTTGAGCAAATTGCGGCAATAATTGCAGACGCTGTTCATAAATTTGCTTTAAAGAAACCCAATTGGAGTTGATCACCTTTTCTGTGTGCCGAATGTTGCTCACCCAACTTCCAGTTAGTAGGTAAATCAAAATAAGTACACCAATAGCAGTCAGTGCTATCTTTACTTTGCGGTCCTTTAGAAACGTTTTATCCACAATCCCTCCATAGCTAACCCAACTTTAGCATAGAATAGGGGGTTGGATTCTAGTATGATTTGCTATTTTGGTAGTCATCAAAGTGATCATGGATCCCCTCTTTACAACGACTGCTCATGCCAGAAGACGTGAGATTGTTTTTCTGGTGCTTGCAGGGTTATTTCTCAGCACCTTAGGTATTCTCAATGTGGTGGGATTAACTCGCATACTCCATTTTAGTTTTACCTTAGGCCCATTCTGCATACCCGTGGTTTTGCCTATTGGGGTTTTACCTTATCCTATTACTTTTATCTGCGCTGATCTCATCACAGAATTCTATGGCAAAGAACGGGCGCGCTTGGTCATTTGGATGGGCTTGATACTCAATCTTTGGATAGTGTTTATTTTATGGATTGGTGGATTATTGGGTCCAGAAGTTACGGTAGATCCCCTTACCAACCTACCCCCTGTGACCGATCCAAGTTATTCTTTTTTTCAAATACGCACTTTTGCCATCAGCGGTATTATGGGTTCTATGTTAGCCTACCTTTGTGCCCAACTTTTAGATGTACAAGTGTTTCAATGGTGTAAGCGCGTCACACAAGGCAAACATCTTTGGTTTCGTTGCAATCTCTCAACGCTCAGTAGTCAACTTATCGATACCATCATCATCGATTCTTTTGCTTTCTTTTTCACCAATGCTATCAAACCCGTTAATGGGGAAAATCCATTTACCACTTTAGGCTGCATGATTATTGCAGGTTATACTTACAAATTTCTTGCAACCCTCATCAGCACCCTACCATTTTATGGATCAGTTTTTTTCTTGCGAAAATATTTTAATTTAGAATCTGGCTTAAAAACACCTAATCCCACTGCGCTTATGAGCACTTAATTAAATCCCAGCTAGATAACAGCAAAACTGGGCTATATTTAATTAAGACAGCTTGTCAGCCTAGGGCTGTTACGTATGCAAATCTAAACAGTTCGTGTACGCCACCTTTCTCTTAAGAGGCAGTTTTTAAAATATTTATCAGTGGAGAAAAGTTATGACAGACTTCAATAAACGCAATTTCGATCAGGAAAAGAAAGACCAGCAGCAAAAACAACAGCAACAGCAACAGCAACAGCAACAAAAACAAAACCAACAAAAACAAGGACAACAACAAGGCAAGAACTTTAATCAACAAAACCCTCAACAAAATCCTCGCCAAAACCCACAACAAGGCGGCCAAAAACCAGGCAAAGGACGTCCATAAATCTAATGAAAGGTTGAGTTGCATAAACTCAACCTTTTTTGCCTTGGTACTTATTTTTCTTTCAGTATTGCTTGTAAAAACAGTTTCACTTTAGTGAATAATTCTGGATCTAAAAAATCATATTGCCTTAAGTTTGGCCATTGTCGTAACCAAGTTAGTTGACGCTTTGCCAACTGTCTTGTACTGGCAATTGCCTTGTCAGACATGTGTTCATAAGAGAGCTCGCCTGCAAGATATTGCCATACTTGCCGATAACCCACCGCACGCATACTGGGTAAAGCCAAATGTAAATCTGGGCGTTCCCTTAACCGCTTTACTTCACTGACAAAATCGTGCTGTAACATAGTAATAAAACGGGTTGCTATTCTTTCATGTAACGCCGCTCTTGGCGATTCTAAAGGTAATAATCCAATATTGACATAATTAAAGGCTTCATGCTCTTTTGGTTTAGCTAACCAATAAGACATGGGTTTACCAGTAAGATGGATAATTTCCAATGCCCTTTGTATACGCTGCGTGTCTGTAACTTTGATCTTTGCCCCAATGACAGGATCATCGCGTACAAGTTCTTGATGTAATGCTTCCCAACCCAAGAGTGTTGCTTTTTGTTCAATAGTAGAACGCACAGCAGTGTGCGCTTGGGGTAAATGAGCGATCCCCTCTTGTAATACTTTAAAATAGAGCATCGTACCGCCAACCAGTAAGGGGATCCGATTACGGGCTTGTATAGCCTGAATATGATTAATAGCATCAAGCCGAAATTGCGCCGCGCTATAAGGCACACTTGGATCTAGAAAATCCATCAAATGATGCACTACTTGTTTGCGTATTTTTTCGCACGGCTTTCCACTGCCAATATCCATGCCTTTGTATATTTGTGCAGAATCCACATTAATAATTTCAATAGGGAAATGTGTAGCCAAGGCAATAGCCAAATCAGTTTTACCACAAGCAGTTGGGCCCATTAGACAAATAATCGGATTGGATGGGTCAGTTTGGTGCATACATCATGCCCTCCAAGACCTGGTGAGATAAATACACCACCCGTTGGGGATTGGTTGTTAACCAATTTTGGAGTAATGCATTATCAAATTCCTTTGTATTCATGCCACCCTTTACTAAAATCTCACAAATGGCATTACATCCTTTAGCGGCAACCTGAATAAGCGCCTGTAATAATTTCATATCCACATTTTGTACAACGGTAGGCTGTTGCAACAGCACCACTTCATTTTTCTCAACACGCAGATGAAAACCAAATTCTCTTAATTGTGTCAGAGCGTTTTGTAAAAAGCTGTCACTTTGCATTTTAAAACGCAAAGGAAATAACAAGGTTTTGCAAGGAATATTGGGCTTTAGTTGGACAAAATAAAAGGCAAGCAGTAAAGGATCCTGTAATTCTATAATTACCACTTCCTTTTCATTTTCAATCAAAGCATACCGGTTACCAGCTGTGGTTTTTTCATGTTGCACAAAAGGTAAAGGTGGATACTCTTCCCGGTTACTCTGTTGCGATTGCTGGTGCTGGTGGTTATACTCAACGAGGTTATTTGTGGCAAGAGGTGCAGTAACGCTCAGTGGTGTAGCGCTATCTACCTGTGATAAGGCTTCTTGCACACCCTTACTCATAAAATCATGTACAAATCTTGCTTGACTAAAGCGCACTTCCTGTTTGGTAGGATGGACATTCACATCCACTTCGTGAGGGCAAAGGCTTAAATAAAGCACATAACAAGGATAGGTTCCCTCTACCATCTGTGCGTGCGTGCTATATAGTGTCTTTATAACATGATTAAGCACCCTATCCTTAATCATACGTTGATTTACAAAAAAATACTGGCAATCTCCTTGGCGCCTCGCAATGCTGGGCAACCCGAGCCAACCCTGCATGGACATATTTTCAACGTTCATGGAAATTTCGATGGCATTATCCGCAAAGTGTTGACCACAAACTTTTGCCAACCGCCCCCATCCTGTAGTTGCTTTAGGATAATGGCGCACTATTTTTTGTTGGTGCTTCAGAGTAATACTGACTTCAGGAAATGCCAAGGCAAAGCGCTTAATGACTTCTTCAATCGCTTGGAACTCTGTCTTTTCACTGCGTAAAAATTTGCGCCTGACTGGTGTGTTATAAAATAAATCTGCTACTTCCACGGTGGTGCCACTGGGGTGGGCAAACGGTTGAATGAGGGGCGTTAGATCACCACTACATTGGATCTGCCAAGCACTTTCTTGCAGGTCCACTTTGGACACTAAGCGGGCGCGACTCACTGAAGCAATACTGGCCAGGGCCTCTCCCCTAAATCCCATGGAGGTAATTGCTTCAAGATCTGCAGGTGTGGCAATTTTGCTGGTAGCATGGCGGGAAAAAGCTAAAATCAGATCATCTTTAACAATACCAACACCATTATCGCGTACGCGAATTACATGTAAGCCACCGCCTTCAATTTCTACTTCAATTTTGGTGGCTTTGGCATCAATACTATTTTCTAATAATTCTTTAACGACAGAGGCAGGACGTTCCACTACTTCACCAGCTGCAATTTGGTTAGCGACTAAAGCAGGAAGTTGAAGGATGCGTGCGGTTGTCATGCAAGTATTTGCAACTCAATAAAACTGCGTTAATATACACCTACCTGGCAGTTCACTGCCAGCGCACGCAGAAGATGCTAGAACACCTTCAACGTGCTAACCATAAGCAAAAACTTAGAGGAGTTTTCACCCATGGCTGCGCAGCAATTTAACACATCCGCTCTCTTTCCCAAAGTCTTGCATAACGCAACTTACCGATTTTTAACAAAAAAATAGCGTTTTTGCGCCTTTTGTTAATTTTGGGTTAATTATCAAACCTAATAGGTTGGGATGTTTTATGCGCGATCACACTTTACATTTTATTTGTGCGGCGAAACCATGTTCCTCTTTCAAATGGTTCGCATACCTCAGTGATATCATTAATCATACTTTATTGGATGATGAAGAAAAATTTCTGGGGTGTTGGCTTGCCACCCAATGCATGAATAAAGCCTCTTTACGTTGTTCGTTTAATTACGTACAAATTTCTCAAACTTTGCGCAAATCTACGCGCAGGATCCATCGTATTCTCACACGTTTGCGCACTATGGGTTTTTTTATTTGCGACATTCCTATTTATTATGGCGAGCCAACATTTGAAATGGTGCAAAAGATACACACTTTTAAGTTGATCTTTTCAAGGAAGTTTGCAACGGAAACGCCTACTGCTTTAGTTTTGCCATATAGAAAGAATAGAGCAAAAATTAATCTTAATTTAATTAATTCAAATTTAAAAAAAATGCAGGAGAAGTAATATGTCCAATCACTGGGGCGGAGAATTACTGAATAGTGCTTTAATTTTACTAGTAGATTATAATTTTTATACCACCCTTGGAAAAGAAAATACGCTTAAATTTATAAATGAGATCATTGTTCTTGGCATGGATAATGATTGCAATGCAGGTGAAATTTTAGATGGAATCGGCCAACACCTTCGTATTTGTTATCAATGTATAAAATATGCTAAAAAAATAGACAAAGAATCTGGTATTTGTGCTAAATGTGCACATTGAATATAAGGTGAGTATTTTACTCACCTTGTTCATGATATTTAACTTAATCAAGTTCAAGATCCACTTAAGTGAGGAACTCTTCAATAGAGCTTGCTTGAAGTAATTTGTCCATTAACTTTTCTATATCATCAACTGAAAGATCATTGATTTTATCTTTAATTTGTGCAGTAAGACTATCAGCTGCGCTTGGAAATTTTAAAGCTAAAATCCTCAAATTTATTGATGAGATCCCCATTTTGAAACCTTTTTCGAAACCTATTTTGAACCCTTGTTCAAAGCCCTCTCTCCTCCATTTGCGTTCCATTTTTTTTTCCCATTTTTCAAGATTTTCACTTAACATATGGGTTACCTCCTCCAAACAGCTAATCTTATTTTTAAAAATTATAAAATGATTTTATAAAAAAATAAGGTTGCTAGTGTAACATTATTTTTTCGCAATCGTCCAATTATCAGGATGCTTTACCGAAGGGTTATGCTTGGCAGCATACGTTTTGACACCCGCAAGCAATGCACTGGCCAACGCTTGTTGGTGTGTGCTGTTTTGCAGTTTCTTTTCTCCTTGCTTGTTGGAGATAAATCCAAGTTCCACCAACACAGAAGGAATATCCGGAGATTTAAGCACTAAAAAACCCGCACGTTGCACCGTTTTATGGTGTAAATCCGTTACTTTCGCTAAATTGGCAATAAGATGATTGGCTAATTCATGGCTAGCACTTTGACTTGCAGTTTGAGAAAGATCTAATAAAACAGACGCCAACAGATCGCCTTTATCCTCTAATTTAACGCCACCCACTAAATCCGCGCGATTTTCTTTTTCCGCTAACCAACGCGCAGCTTCATTGCTGGCCCCTTTTTCGGAAAGCACAAAAACAGAAGCTCCTGATGCCCGAGCATCTTTAAAACTATCAGCATGCACAGAAATAAATAGATCCGCACCTTTTTCTCTTGCCAGTGTCATACGATTGCGAAGACCCACATAATAATCGCCATTGCGCACTAAAAATGCTTTCATGCCAGGTTGCGCATTAATCAAAGTGAGCAGCTTTTTAGAAACTGCAAAAACTACATCTTTTTCCTTCAAATGCTGGTGGTTACCAATCGCCCCAGTATCATCACCACCATGCCCTGGATCAATCGCCACAATAAATTCTCTAGCACTTGGTTTATGCTCAATGGGCGTTGGCGTGCTGGGCGCGGTTGGAACGGGTTGTTTGCTTGCAATGGTGGGCGCAGGCTGGGTATTTAGTGCTATGTTACTAGGCTTCAGCTGTCCCAGATCAATTACTAAGCGATGACCATAAGCTTGATTGGGACCAAGTAAAAAGCTCGAGGGCTTTACTTTTTCTTGCATATCTAATACTAAACGGATCCCCTTGTCACGCAAACCATGACGCAAACTGGATATACTGGAATTTTCCAACATCGCTTTATCAAACTTGGCTACGTATTTTGCATTTTCAATGTCAATCACCACCCTATAAGGATTATCCAAAGTAAATAATTTATAGGTTGCGATATCGGATAAGTCTATCACTAAGCGCGTGCTATCTGGTGAATTCCAAACCCTAACCCCTTCTACGTTTATGTGGGCTAAGATCACACTGCAATAAAAAAAAAGAAAGCAAGCAACTAGCTTATTTAACAGCAAACCTTTGCAATACATTTTTCCCTTTCTGACTGATGGCATTTAAAGTTACCTGCCGGGTATTATCTAAAATTTTGAAATGGATCTGTAAATCACATTCTGGTAAAAAGCTTTCTGCTTTTTCAGGCCATTCAACTAAACAATAAGCTCCCTTAAAAAAATAATCTCTTATACCCATATATTCTAGTTCATCAGGGGAGTTCAAGCGGTACAAATCAAAATGATAAACTGTGGCATCCTTAAATTCATAAGGTTCAACTAAAGTATAAGTTGGACTTTTTACACTGCCTGAAAACGACATGGCCCTTAAAAACCCACGTACGAGTGTCGTTTTCCCAGCACCCAAATTACCCTTAAGGTATAAAATTAATCCTGTCGTGCGGCAAGCATCATACAAGCGCTTCCCCATGTTTTCCATACCTTGGGGATCTTCAATTGAAAGTGTTAGTTGCGACATTGTACCCTTGATTATTAACTAAATTACGAATATGTAAAAAGAGATCGCTGGCAAGCATGCCCCGTTCACCTAAGGTTTGTTCTAAACATGCAGCTTGCGCATGAACGCTGACTGCTAAGCAGGCTGCCTGTGATAAGGATAATTTTTGTCCCACTAATCCAGCAATTAAACCTGCAAGCACATCTCCAGTGCCACCCGTACTCAATGCAGGAAACCCACCTACGTTAAGCATTATTTTGCCATTTTCAAGCACCACGATGGTTCCAGCTCCCTTTAGCACAATAACACCGCCAAATTTTTCTTTCAGGGCAACGGCGGCTTTTATCCTATTTTCTTGCACTTTAGCCGTAGTTATTCCTAACAAACGTGCGGCCTCTTTAGGATGTGGTGTTAAAATCCAATTTTCACGCTGTTGGGGAAAATCTGCCAGCCAATTGAGTCCATCGGCATCTACAATACAAGGTTTGTTGCTGTGTTGTAACGTTTCTTTAAAAAATTTTTTGCCCCAAGAATTTTGACTTAAGCCTGGGCCTAATACTAAAACAGTTGCAACATCTAAAATGAAACGCATTTCTTTAGGACGACAAAAGCCATAGCATAATAATTCACTAGGCGCGCGGGCCAATAAGGGTAAACTGCTGGTTGCAACCACGGCTGAAACTAATCCAGCACCGGCTCGCAATGCCGCCTCTCCTGCCAAACACACCGCCCCACTAAAACCACTATGACCGCCCCCAATAATACAAACATGACCATTTTCCCCTTTATGGGATGACAAAGATCTTTTGGGTAAATAGCTAAGGATGTCTTGATAGACAATACGCGCAGCGATAGGTTTAATTTCAGAAAATAGGCTAGTATCGATGCCTAAATTGTCATAAAGCAGTTCTCCCACCACATCTACAGCCCCACCAGTGAGCATGCCTATTTTTAATGCAACAAAAGTGATGGTTAAGGTAGCGTGGATCACCTGTTCAAAGGCACCCGTGTCGCTATCTAATCCTGAAGGGATGTCGATACTCATGACAGGACATGCACTATTATTGATAGCGCCGATAGCAGTTTGAAAGTCTGATGCTAAGGGAAGTCGCGTGCCAATACCCAATAAAGCATCCACTATCACATCTGCTTTCCCAAGAGTGCCTTGAAAGGAATGTATCTCTCCACCCAAAGCTAACCAATCTTCTCGCGCTTGTTTGGCCTCAGCTGGACAATTTTGCTGCGCACCTATTAAATATACTTTGACATCATACCCGGCTTTTTTTGCTAAGCGTGCTAAAACAAATCCGTCTCCTCCATTATTACCAGGCCCACACATTACCAGAATTTGCTTGGCATGATGCCAGCGATTCTGTAATGCTGCAAAAGCGGCTTGTCCTGCTTTGCACATGAATTCATAGCCCGATATGTTTAAGTGCTTTATCGCTAATTGATCCAGCTTTTTTAGATCTTTACCTGTATAGAGCAAAAGCCCTTCACTCACCCTCTTTTTCCTCCACTTTTTCTGCTAGTTTAAAAAAGTGTTCTTTAAAGTAACGCAGCTCGTCTATGGATTCTTTGATATCATCTAAGGCCAGATGTTTTCCGGTCTTATTTAAACCCTTAAAAACCCCTGGTGACCACATCCTGGCAAGTTCTTTGACCGTGCTGACATCTAAGTGTCGATAATGAAAAAAGGCTTCTAGAGTTGGCATTAAACGATATAAAAAACGCCTATCCTGACATACGGTATTGCCACACATAGGTGAAGTCTTTGGGGTGAGATATTGTTTTACAAAAGTTAAAGTTTGCTCTTGGGCTATTTGATAAGTAACGGTACTTTGTTTTACCCGTGCAATAAGCCCAGACTGATTATGTTGCTTGGTATTCCACGCATCCATTTGATTTAAAATGGCATCCGGATGATGAATCGCAAGATTGGGACCTTCTGCAACAATATTGAGAGCGCTATCGGTGATAATAGTGGCAATTTCAAGGATGGCATCGTTTTGCGGATCCAAACCAGTCATCTCCAGATCTATCCAAATTAAATAAGTTGGCTTATCATTCATTCTTTATCCTTTAAACTGACTAATCTTAAATTAATGGCTAAACAACCCACCCTAAGCCAAAGTTTAGGGCCTGAACAATCTGGACGCTTGATAGCGCACTACGGTACCACTCTGATAGTGGAAAACCAAGTAGGCCAACTATATCGATGCCACTTTAGGCAAAACTTAGGCACACTGGTTACCGGTGATGATCTTATTTTCCAATCCATTGATGAAAAAACCGGGATAGTCATTGCATGCCTGCCACGTCGATCGACCATTACACGTCCAGATAAGCGCAGTGCTAAACCCGTTGTTGCCAATGTAGACATCCTTATTATTGTCATAGCCCTGGAACCTTTGCCACGCCAGACAACCTTAGACAGATATCTCATCATGGCGCAAAGCTTAAAGTTACCAGCCCTTATTGTGCTTAACAAATGTGATCTGAACGATTTTAGCACCCATTCTGTCTTGAGTAGCCAATGCGCAGTGTATCAAACCTTAGGCTATCCCTGGCTTGAAGTTAGCTGCAAAACAAGAACAGGCTTAGATCAATTAGCACAGCTTTTACAGAATAAAACGGGTGTTTTACTCGGGCAATCTGGAGTTGGTAAATCTTCTTTGTTGAATGCCTTAGTGCCAAATGCACAAGTTTTCACCCAAGAATTATCCCAAATCCACCGCTTTGGTCGCCATACCACCACCGCTTCTCGTCTTTATCATTTACCACAAGGGGGGGATATTATCGATTCTCCAGGGATCCATGAATTTAATTTAAGGCATTTAAGCACTTCGACTATACTGCAAGGCTATCCAGAGTTTCTCCCGCTTTTGGGCCAATGCCAATTTCGCAACTGTAAACATACTACCGGCAAAGGTTGTGCTTTACAGGAAGCCGCAAAGCTAGGCAAAATTGCCCCCTTTCGTTTAGAGAATTATCATAAAATCATTGATGATTTAATTGTTTAACTTAATTGTAAGAGAACCGATCTGTGCATTATCCACTTAAAGTTTGGCGTCAATATGTACTTCCACAACATGCGCTTTCTTGCTTGGGCGGCTTTTTGTCTCATTGTGAAATTCCCTGGGTGAAAAATTATCTTATTAGCTATTTTTTAAAACGCTATGACGTCAATATGAAAGAAGCCCTTATAGAAGATCCCTTCACTTACCCTTCTTATCATGCATTTTTTATTCGTAAACTAAAGCCCCAATTGCGGCCAATTGATGCCAAGGCGCTGAGCATAACCTCTCCCTGTGACGGCATAATAAGCCAATTAGCTAAAATTGAAAAAGGACAGCTCATTCAAGCCAAAGGCAAACACTTTACCGTAGCTTCCTTATTAGGGAGTGAAGAAGATGCTAAGCGCTTTGAGAAGGGGCGTTTTATGACTATTTACTTAGCGCCCAAAGACTACCATCGCGTTCATATGCCCATGGAGGGCACTTTAGAAAAACTACGCTATATCCCGGGAAAATTATTTTCGGTAAACCCCTTAACCACCGAACATGTTGATGGGTTATTTGCTAAAAATGAACGGGTGGTCACTTTTTTTAAACATCAGCAGCACTCTTTTGCGGTGATCCTCGTAGGAGCCATGATCGTGGGGAGTATTTTTACCCGATGGGGAGGCAACGTTACCCCACATCGTGGCAAAACACGTAAAGAAATTACCTATCCACAAACTAGCGAACAGCATATCAAGCTTAACAAAGGCGAAGAGCTGGGTTATTTCTCTTTGGGCTCGACCGTAATAGTTTTGCTTGATGAAAAGTCAAATTGGGAGTATGATCTAACCCAGAATTCTCAGCTTGTTGTCGGCCAAAAGATCGGTCATTTGCTGCCATGATTTCATACCACTCTCTAAGTAGAGCAAGGGGAAACAATGTCACCAGAGCAAGTGCAATTCTGCTATGCCATAGCGCAAGGAAAGCCCTATCCAGAGCATCCTCCTGTTCAATTGCTCCCAAAAAATGATGTTTTCAAGAATGCTGACTTTCGCTTTTACCCTGCTATTTTTGCCTTATGGGCCTATCAGCAAAGCAATGCCCACATCATTATTACAAAACTCCAACAACTCTACCCCAATGAACCAGTTCCTGAAGGCTTTGAAGCAGCCTCCATTCAAGAAATCCGAAATCATATAAAAATACATATTTTCCCTCTCGTGAAATCTTCTTTATTCCCCTTATTACATAACTTTGCCTCATTGGCAGGAGCGTAAAAAATGGCGATAGAAGCAAAACAACCTTATGTGGATAATTTTCAGATCCTTGCCTCTTATGCAGCATTGGAAGTTTTGCTCCAAGATGATTACTTCTTAGATTTGCCTAAAAATTGGCAGCAAATTATTCATAAAATCAAAGAAAAGCTATCTACTAAAGAACAACAAGCCAGGTTCGAAGAAAAACTGAACGATATGGCACAGGGGCAAATCCAGGGGCAAGCCAAATCCGTGCTGCCAGATGCGATAAAGCACTTGATAAGTGCCTTGAATAACAGTGCCTTGCCCCAACCCTCTACCCTGTCGAAGTCTGCGCTTGATAAATTAAGCCGTGCTTATACTCCGATGGGCTTGAGCGGTAAAATATCCCTCAAAGCTCAACCTTATTTTGAGGAAGAACTGGCAGAAGAGCGTTGCCCGCAGCGCACACTCTTTCCACCCGTAAATTAAATAAGCGTCATCTGTCTGCTCTTTTTTAACGCATGTCATAAAATCCCTCTTTACATATTGTGTTAGCAGAATAAACAAATATGATGACTCTCTATTTAAATGCTTATTTATATGAAGAGGACATTTTTATGTTTCTGGGACCTGACACGACACCAAAATCCCCTAGTTCTTTACAGTCGCCAAAATCTCCAAATGAAGAACCAAGATCTCCTATGCAAGAGCCTCTGTCTCCTAATGAAATTGAAAATACCAGCGCTTACAACGAATTAAAAAGCATTATTCAAAATACCTGGCAGAGATTTGGCCATCTTACGAGCAGATTAGATAAACACAAAGGTTTGGCAAGCACGCTTGCTGCCAGCGCTGGGGTCCTGTGGGCCGCTTATGAAATTTATAATAATCCTGCAGAAATGGCCCGATTTGCATCCCACGTCCAATTACCAGAAATGGTTGTTAGATCAATTATTCTCTCCTGTGGGTTACTGATGACGGGTGTACCAACCGTTACGACATTGTATGGTGGTAAAGCGGTTATGAAGCAAATTAAAAAAGGGCGCAAACGCACCGCTACCCAAGCAGAGCTTGAAGAAAATCAACCAGAACAAAAATCAAGCGAAAATCAACTCCTTGTTGCATCCAACAAACCACAACTTGAAGACAGCCCCTTTAAATTTGATTTGAATTTAACTGAAGAAGCGATGGCAATCTCTAAACCAAACCCATCATTCACACCCGGTCACCATGGTAACAAAAAACGCAAGCTCAATAATAACGGCTTGGAAAAAGCCGCAGAAGAAGCTTTATTGGTTTTTAAAACCCCTTTTATCCCACCACAGTAATACCGTTTTTATACCGCACATCTTGCCTAATAGCCCCGTATTTTCGGGGTTATTAGCGTTTTTATGGAGCAAAAAATTGGCACATTAAATGGTTATTTTAAGTTTAAAAGAGCCCTATTTTTCACTCTATCTGATGTTAGGGCCCACTTATCCTAAATGTGCCTCCCAAGGCTTGTGTTAGTTGGTTAAATCTATATTATGACTACTTTCTTTTTCACTATTGTACAAACCTTAAGAGGAATTTCTCATGTTATACCAAAGTCCGGCTCCTAAAGATGAAAATGATACAAACGAAAACCCTACTCTTCTGCAACAAATTCAAGATAGCGCCATTTATAAAACCACAGCGAATTTTGTAAGCGAACACCGTACCCCTATATTAGTCGGTGCCGGTATTGGTTTACTCTGGGCTGGAGTTGATCTGTTGACTTTTGCCAATGACATCAATCTTGCAGCACCCCTATTGTATCCTGCAGTAATGGGTTCAGGCGCTGCCGCAGGTGGTCTTACTGCCGCTGTCGGTTCTGTTGCATATAATTCAGGTTATAAAAAAGGCAAAAAACGTAAAGCAAGCGAAGCTGAACTTGATGTGCCTGCTCCTGAAGTTAAACAACCAGAAGCACCTGCTAAACCTATAGTAAAGCAAGATAAGCAAGCAACTCCCCGTTTTGGCGATTTCGTGGAACAAACTATGGAAGATGATGCGCAAATTTTGACTCAAGTTGAAAACAAATCTCCTTTATCAGTTGCTTTCAACCAAACGCTTTTGCAGCCTACTCCTAAAGCTGACGACACGGCAATGGCAGTGGATACAGCTCAAGCTGAAAAGAAAACACCTGCAACTATCGTTATGCCCAAAACACCTGCAACTGTTGTTATGCCCAAAACGCCTGCAACTATTGTTAATCCAAAAACGCCTAAGCAACCTTCTCCTAAAGCTGAAGACACTGCTATGGTAGTGGATACAGCTCAAGCTGAAACCAAAACACCTGCAACTATCGTTATGCCCAAAACACCTGCAACTATTGTTAATCCAAACCTTAAGCAGCCTTCTCCTAAAGCTGCCGACACTGCAATGGTAGTGGAGACACAAGTTCAAGTTGAAAGTAAAACACCTGCAACGGTTGCTATCAGCGCTATTACTAAACAGATAGATCAACTGGAAGATTTGGACCTTGATTTAAATGAAGATATCAAGACCGCTAGAAACTTTACACCAGGCGCTAACACAAATAAACGTCAGAAAACAAGTCATGATCTAGCTGAAAACAAACAGGCATCTACAGCCAATGCAATAGATGCAACTCAGCAAGTTTCTGAAGATAATCCGTTTTTTGCAAAACCAGAAACAAAGGTAGAAGGACGCAAAGGAAGCAGAGCTCGTAAAGCAAAGCAGCCCTACACTCCTAAACTCTAATCTTGGTTTACTTTTCTAAACTTAAAAAGTGCTTCCTTTGAAGCACTTTTTTTTGCCTGCTCATTTGCAAAAATACGCGTATTTACAACAAATTACACCATAAAATGAAGGCGTTGTAATTGATTACGTAATCTTATTTTGATATAGTCATCCATCTCAAAAAACTAGATTTTCTAAGGAAATTATATGAAATTCATTTCTCAAAGCGCTTTACATCAAATAAGCGGCGGTCTTAGTAACGAAAATACCCAATCACTAATCCAATTTGGCGCTAGTTATGCTGGTGTTGCAGCCATTTCTACACCCTTTTTCTTATTCGTAGGAAATACACTATCTCATGCTCTACTCTTTAGCTTTGTTATTACCCCTGCATTAGGCATCGGTGGCAGTATGCTAGGCGCCGCGGCGTATACATATGGACCCCAATTGTTCAATCAACTCACCAGCAGCACCAACAACAGTACCAGCAGCTAAAATTTCCCCTCCCTGATTTGCATGAAACACCTCCAAAGAGGTTTTCATGCAAGCAATCAAACTTGGCAAATTGACTTCCCCATTCACCTCCTCTATTATCCCGGGGATGGAAAACACCTTTAAAAAAATTTTGCTTGGCTATCAAGCCTTTAGGCAAAAATATGTGCTTGGTGATGATGCAGTGATGCACCACCTGGCTAATAATGGACAACAACCACAAGTGATGGTGGTTGCTTGCTGCGATTCCCGGGTTGATCCGGCACTCATCATGCAATGTGATCCCGGCGATCTGTTTGTGGTACGTAATGTGGCCAATATCATTCCCCCTTTTGAAAAAGATGAAGCCCATCATGGCACCAGTGCCGCTTTGGAATTTGGGGTGCGGGTATTAAAAGTAAGGCATTTAATTATTCTGGGTCATAGCCAATGTGGTGGGATCCAAGCATCGTTAAATCAAGTGGATATAAAAACAAATGATTTTATCAATAATTGGGTTTCTTTAGTTAAAAATCATAATCACCATCAACAAGCGGATGATTTTGCAAAAAGTGCCCTATTAGATTCTTATGCCAATTGTATGACCTTTCCCTGGATAAAATCCCGTGTAGATAGTGAGAGCTTAAAATCCATTTGTGGTTTTTTGCGATAAAAGAAGGGGAAATTTTCACCTATTCACAAAACATGCAAAAATTTCTTTCCCTCTAAAGCGAATCAACGATAGCGATAGCGATAATGATATCGATAAGACGCTTTCTGGTTATAACCAGGATAAGCTCCTTTACCCATTCTGGCATTTTGGCGTTTATGCCAAGGTATATTTGATCTTTCTGTTCTGGACCCATAAGAGTGAGAATAGGATTGGGCTGGAAGAGAATTAGTGGCATGTGAATATTTATCTACAGGAACTTGCTTCATGAGCTCGGAAAGCTGGGTAAAATCAGGCAACGTGGTGCCTTCCCCTTGGCCTTTGAGTCTTTTTGTATCAACATATTGAAAGACAAAGCTACCCCCTTTGTCATTGCGGATAATCCTGCAAATATTATTTTGTACTTTAGAGTTCGAGGTATCAAATTTTACAAAGGAAACCAGCATATCGGTACGATCTGTGTTAAGGCTTTCAATATCAACAACTTCTATGGATTTTTTTGTCTTCAAACCTTGGGCAATTTTACTGGGATCATTTTTATTCAACACATGGGTTAAAATAATGCTGTTTGATGAATTTCCATTTGGCAAATATTCAGCAATAATAGCGCTATTTTGTTGCTTCTCATTGCTTTTATAAAATCTTTCGCCATTAAAAGAAATTTCTGTGGGCCCAAGTGCATAACAGGTAGCAAGGCTTAAATTAACACCCAGTAATACCAGTAATTTTTTCATATTTTTACACCCTAACATTGTGCTAGTAAGCTTATCGGCCAGGAGATAAATAAATAAACTGATCAAATGCTCCGGTGGGGTGAGTGAGCCCAGGTAACTACTCGAACCAGTTTGAAAAATGGGAAGAGTAATACCTGACCAAGCCTAGCATTTAGCCTACGAACGGTAAGAGTACTCAGTAGTGGATAAGCTATAATAGGGTATTTATTTATCCAAGTTTGGAGTATTACGGTAATGAAGCGTGGCGCAATTTATAGTGATGAGAATACAAGACGAAGAAAACAGCCAAAAACACAGACTGAAGCGCAACAAGCACAAGAGATCTTAGCACCGATTACTAATCCAAATGATGCTGGTTTAGCGCTCTATAAACACAGCATTAACGCCGACAGCTTTGCCGTAGGTACTATTTTAACCGCTTATAATAATCACATTAGCTATGGTTATAAAGGTTGGGCTTTAGTACAAGCTGCAGAACGAGGCTATAATAACGTGGTGAGTCTGTTGCTAGGATTTTCAGCAACGCAAATGCATCCCCAACAGTTAAAACAAGCCTATCAGCAGGCAAAAGATGTGGAAACGCAGCGCCTGATCTTTCCCTATGTTCCCAAATTTTAATGACTGACACTTAGGAAAGCCAAGGCACAAAGCCCAGCTTTCCTCTGCTTGTTATTGAGTCTTAGCAAAATACCAATTACCAAGTTCTGATATGCCCACATAGGCAATCACATTCATAGCGGGTATTAAGCCATAGGCAATTAAAACATTCTGAGGTGAGGCTTTGGTTGCCAAACAGGCTCCTTGGACCACCAACCCAAGCATAGCTTGCGCTGAAAGCACCCCTGCATAAGTTGCTTGTGATGCGTCTAAACCACCTGAAACTGCGCTAACTTGGCTTTTGCTTAAGATCTGCATAACACTCTCCAATAACCGCTCAAAAAGTTAATCTACTAACATTATCAAGGCTTGTCAACAGCCTTTTCTAAATATTTTGTCAAATGACTAAATTTCAAGGAAAATCAAAACCTTAGTGATCTTTATTTGCAAAAATGTTAGCATGATTGCTAATTTTGAGCTTATAGAGGCCCCTTATGCCATCCATAGAAGTACATGATAACCAGGATTTAATCACTAATGATGACCAAGTGATCGTCGCTGCCCCTTACTGGGTAGCCAAAGCCCTCAAAAAGCTCACCCCCTATTTTAAGGACGTGCCTTTCAAAATAGGAACCTCTACAAAAACCTGGCAAGTGAAAGATGGCATGACCCTAATGGATTTGGTAGCGCTTGGTAAAAACCAGCTCAGACAAAGAACAGATACCATTAATTTTAATTTATACGATGGTATTAATAAAGAAGCTGTTATTTCCTTACGGGATTTGGTCAAGTACTGTGTGGTGGTGGGTCGGGATGCCGATATAAATATTAATAAGGGTCTAAACCATACTGTAGAAATGACTATTTGTGATGTCTCCCACTTTCAATTTCAGACTCTTGCCAGTACTGGTCGCTTGGTTTTGCTAAGCGATGAAGCCCTCACTAAGGGCATTTTAGATGATGAGATCTTCCAAGTAGTTGTAGGCGAAACCAAACAAACTTACCAAAGTGCCAAAGAAGATACAACCAATCGCTTTTTAGCTGGTACTTTAGATAATAAAAACATCTTATTAGATACCAAAGCCTATCAACACTTTGTTGCTCAAGATTTTATGTTGGCACTTACCGCACTGAACGAAAGCTATCAAGAAAAAAATAAAGTACCCTTTAATTTCAAATTTTCAAAATTCAGCAGATATGCTTCGCTGCTACAAGGACAGGCGCAAGAACATCTTTTATTGCATTTTACCTTGGGTATACTAAAAGCTTTAAATCAAATCAGTGAAAAAAGGCCACATCTTTTTAAACACATCAAACGATTGGAACTGCCATTTTATAAAGAAGCAAATAATCCACACTTAGATAGGGTGTTAGACAATATACAATTTATTCTGGAAAAAAATACTATTCAATTTGCTTGCGACGATGGTACCAGCGACCCTATTGGTATAAATGAATATAAAACTGCAATGGCATGTAATGCGCACATAATCACACCAAATTTACAAGACAAAGCAAGGAAATTAAACCCCCTTTGCAATAGTAAAATGCAGGAATATTGGGCACAGTATGTTGATTTACAACATCCAAATGAAAACAAGCAGCACTATTTTCAAAATTTAAGGACACTCTTTTCTGCTAAGAGCTTTAAAACGCTGCTTGCCTCACATACCTGGCCACTTTTGCTAAGTGCAGTAGTTTTAGTTGCTTTGTTGGTATTAAAAGTCAGCACAGCTGTATTGCTTGGTGGCGTTGCGGCGGTATTTATCCTAACCAAAGCCGTCCAACATGGCCGTGATTACATTAAACAACAACAATATGCAGATTATCGCGCCAAAACGGATGCAGATTTAAATCAACTAAATGAAACCCAATTAGAGTCTTTTCAACAAGGTTATATCGCGGCTTTAGGCCCAAAACAGCAACTAAGGTGCCTATTTAGCTGGCAAAGCTACCGAGCACCAAAAGCGTACTATGCAGGCTTTGAAGCAAAATTGCAGGAAAACCAAGAATTGAAAATGAAAATTAAAGGCAAATGGCAGCAAAAAATCAATCCCTAAGGGCTGGTAGGGCTTTGTTTTTCCAAGCCACTGGTTTCTGGGGATGCGGTTGGATTTTGGGTATTGCTTTCTTCTGTTTTAATACCAAAATCTAATCGGCCATGGGGATCGGCATTGGGATCGGTGATGCCATATTTTTGTCTATAGGCATTTACTTCCGCATCTGAGACATCACGTTCATAACATAACACCCTGCCTCTTGATCTGAAATATTCACTATCATCACCACAGAGATTGCCTTTTTTATCTTTACTAAAGGGACAAGGACATTCCCCTTCATACGCTTTTAACGCCCCGCTGAGAATATTGCCGCGAATTTCAGAATCAGTCATGGGTTTCATTTCACGAAAAGCATACACCGTAACCACACTGCAGGTTAATATAAGCATTAGCATTTTTTTTGTCATAACCAACCTCATGCTGAAGTCAAAAACCTTCTTTTTTATCTTTTTCCCACGGATATTTGGGAGCTTCCATCTGATTCTCTTGGCGATAGCGTTTAACTTCGTCTTTGGAAATATCGCCCGGGTAACATTTGATTTGTCCTGGATACACACTATAAGCGCTATTATCACCACATTTTAGTTTGTGATTATCCAAACTATAGGGGCAAGGACATTCTCCTTCGTAGGCATTAATATTGCCAGAGATAATTAAATCCCGCACCCCATCATCTGTAAGGGGTTTTGCCGCCTTACAAGCAAAAGGCACATTGAGCAGCAGAATGAAAATAGGTGCTATTACCAGCCTTTTCAAGGCTATCTCCTCTTTGGGCTATGTCACTTAAAACATAACACAAATTTAAGGCCTAAAAGTAGACTGGGAAGAGTATATACTCGAATCAGTTTGCTTTTAGGCAACAAAGCATAAAAACAAACTGGGAAGAGTGCAGGACCTGAAATTGTAATCAGGCAATATCCCAAGCAAAAGGCAGTACATGGGCAATATCGGTTTCATTAAGTTTGAGCATCAATAATCTATCCACACCTAAGGCCACTCCAGCACAAGGAGGAAACCCTGCTAAGAGCGCACCAAGTAGGTATTCATCAATGGGAATCGCAGGCAAGCCCAACATTTTACGCTTGTCACAATCTGCCATAAATCGCTCTCTGAGAATGTGGGGATCACCTAATTCATGATAACCATTGGCTAATTCAAAACCCCGATAATAAAACTCAAAACGCTCAGCAACTTCATAAGGATTTTTTGCTTCAATCCGGCGTGTTTTAGCCAAGCTTGCTTGTGATGCGGGAAAATCCAATACCACTTGTACTTGGGATTGTCCAAGGTGCGGTTCAATACCATGACTCATTAATAAATCTAACCACCCATCTTTATCTAAATTGGTACCATGCTTTTTATCTACCCACTGATGGGAAAGGGCAATGTCTTGCAACTGGTTTATGGTGCTTTCAAATGGGCAAATACCAAAATAGTCGGCAAACAGTGCTTTATAGGTAGTGGTTTTGGAAGGCCCTGTCCCTAATAAAGTTTGGAATAAGTGATCCACTTCTTCAATTAATTGAAAATGATCCCACTTTGGCCGATACCATTCCAACATGGTAAATTCAGGATTATGACGCTTTCCAATTTCTGCATGTCTAAAGGCTTTGCCTAAGGAGTAAATAGGACCAATGCCTTGGGAAAGCAGGCGTTTCATGGGAAATTCAGGGGAGGTTTGCAAGAAGCGACCCTCCATTGTAAAAGACGCCAAGTGCACATCGGTTACAGTGCTTTGACAGAGTAAGGGTGGATCCACTTCCATCACATTACGGGCAGCAAAAAAATCCCGTATGGCTTTGAAAAATGCAGCCCGTGCTTGCAAAGTTTGTAAAGATGCTTTGGATTGCCAAGTCATTTTACACGCGATACGTATTCGCCCGTGCGGGTATCCACCTTAATTGCCTCACCGATGGATAAAAATAAGGGCACACGTACCACCGCACCTGTTTCCAAGGTTGCCGGTTTGGTGCCACCGCCCGAAGTGTCTCCTCGCAAGCCAGGATCCGTTTCCACAATGGTTAAGATCACAAAATTGGGTGGGGCAACAATTAAAGGTTGGCCATTCCATAAGGTAACGATACAAATATCTTGCTCTTTTAACCACTTGGCAGCTTCACCTACTGTGGAGGCATTCATCTCATGTTGTTCGTAAGTTTCATGCATCATGAAATGCCAATGTACTCCATCATTGTAAAGGTATTGCATCTCTACATCTAAGACGTCGGCCGCTTCGACGGTATCGCCTGATTTAAAGGTTTTTTCTAACACGCGACCAGTTTTTAAGTTTCTTAACTTAACTCGATTAAAAGCCTGGCCTTTTCCTGGTTTAACATATTCATTTTCAATAATGGCGCAAGGATCGCCTTCATACATAATTTTTACGCCGCTTTTAAATTCATTTGTACTGTAAGTTGCCATATTTCACCATGGATTATGTTATTTTTTTGTGTATGATTGCTTGTCCATTTGGACGTACTTGAGAACAACCATGGCGATCATAGCGCAACCTACCCCTTTACAACAATCTAAAACGTGGCAGCAGGCGCTCAGTGAGATGATTACCTGTCCTTTAAAGCTGCTTGCGGCCTTGGAGCTTTCTCCTGAAAGTCTGCCCTGGCAATGGGATCGTGATTTTCCTTTGCGCGTGAGCAAAAGTTTTGTTTTACGTATGAAAAAAGGGGACCCACACGATCCTTTGCTTGCGCAAGTTTTATCTGTGCCCGCAGAAAGTTATTCAATTGACAATTTCTCACCTGACCCACTCAAGGAAACCCAATTTAATCCTGTACCAGGATTGCTTCATAAATTTGATAGTCGGGTACTGCTCACCTTTACTTCCAGTTGCGCTATTCATTGTCGTTACTGTTTTCGCCGCCATTTTCCCTATCAGCAAAATAATCCCGGCAAAAAAGGCTGGGGACAAGCCCTTGCTTATATAGCCTCTAACCCACAAATCCTGGAAGTCATTTTAAGTGGCGGCGATCCCTTAATGGCACAAGATGATTTTATTGCCGAGTTTCTACAAGAATTAAAATGTATTGCGCATATCCGTTTACTGCGCTTTCACACCCGGTTACCGGTGGTTATTCCTGAACGAATCAATCATTCCTTATTGAAAGCGTTAGAGACAACCTCTTTGGAAAAGGTATTTGTTTATCATATTAATCACCCAAATGAAATTATTCCAGAAATTGCTAACGGTGTTCAAAGGCTAAAACAACAGGGTATTACTGTTTTAAATCAAAGCGTATTACTCAAAGGTGTTAATGATAATAGCCAAGTTCTCAAGCGCCTATCCTTAGAATTATTTTCTGCGGGAATTTTACCTTATTACATCAATCTATTAGATGAAGTAAAAGGCACAAGCCATTTTTTTGTCTCGCAGGATAAGGCCAAACAACTGCAAGAGGATCTGCGGGCTTTTTTACCTGGATATTTGGTGCCAAAATTTGTTCAAGAAATTCCCTATCGCTTAAGTAAGATTGCACTCGATCTTATTTAACCCTACGTACCGTGGCTTGCCGAGGGCATCCACTCTTAGCCCATAGTTCTAGCGTTACGTCTGGAGCCCACGCACACGCATGCGCGCGAAAGACACCGAAATTACAACTGCTTTTTTTACCAACTGCCCCATCAAGATTTCAAGACTTTAGCCGATTTGTGGCTAAATACCTTATTAAATGACCATACATTATGAATTATGTCAAAGGAAAATCCGGCTTAACCCTGCCCATACAAACAGGGGAAATGTCCAAAAAGCGCGAAATTTCTGTAAAAGTAGTTGAATATTGGCGCCGCCAACTTCCTTTATCAGATGTCAGTACCACGGCAAAAGAACTATTTTTAATGCTACAAGATAGCCACCAAGCATCGCTATCTTATCAAGAACGCTATGAAATATTAGCGCTATTGCGTCCCACCTTACGCTATGTCTGCCAATCTTTACAAAAATTATATGAAAACTATGAAGCATTAGATGAACAACTCAGGCCCATTGCCGATTTAGTCAATGCCTTGCAAATTGAGATGATGAATGGCTATAAACTTATTATCGAAGAGGCAACAAAACACTTTTTTTATAACCAAAAAATCTTTATCTCTTCCATCCAAAATGTAATGAGCTACTGCATCAAGCTTATTTTTCATTCTTTTGAACAACATCGTGAAGTTAGCCCTGGCATTTGGTTTGAACTCCATAGCCTCTTTATATTTGCCAAAAGACAACATGTGGCTACTAAATCTTTAAAACGCTATTTAGCCTGGCATAGCCGATTTCGCAACTTAACGGATATGTACAAACATTGTTTATTATTTGCAATCGCTAATCCAAACCATCTTCGACGATCGCAAATCATTCAAGTACTGTATGCTATGGAAAATTGGGCACCTTTACTGAGTCTTGCACAAATAGATAATAATAAAGCTTGTTTATTTGCAGTAGACACTCAACAAGATTTTCCGCCTCAATATGTGGGCATTTTTACTGATCCCCCTAGTTCTTGTTATTTTATGAATCTGAATAAAATTAATGAACGCATTTTAAAATTGTTGGCATTACATACCCATCAAAACCAGGAAAAAGCCGCGAAAGCCTTTTCGCCTGCTGAAATTGCTTTACCCATTAATTATTTGGAATCTATTTTGAATACTTGGCGAAGTTTAAGGCAAAGGATCTCCCCCCGTACCCAAACCCAGGGTTATCTTTCTATTTGCTTGGGAATTTCCGCATGTCACTGGCATTTAAGTCAAATTAACCCCATTAATATAAACGAACCTTTAAAATCTAAAGAGGAAGCCATTATCATTGATGATTTGCCTCTGCCAGAAACAACAAACCAACCCAAACAACAGCTTTATAGTTGTGATTTGATTAATATGAGTGAAACAGGTTGCAGCATCAAATGGATGGATCCTATTCCTTATCAATTGCAAACCGGAGAGATAGTCGGTTTGGAACAAGATCCCCTTAAGAAAAAATGGGTAATTGGTGTCATTCGTTGGCTAAAAAGCGATGATGACTTAACCACCATGATGGGGGTAGAAATTTTAAGCGCGCAAGCGATAGCCGTAAAAGCGCGGGTCTCAGAAGCAACTTCCTCGCATTTAGTACCCACTTTGCTGTTTGCACCCCACAAACAAAAACCTATGCGGCTTGTTTGTCCTCCATTACCTTTTAAAACAGGAAATGATATTGAAATAGAATACGACAATCATACTTATTATGCTAACTTACTAAAGAGTTTTTCTTCAACTCAAAGCTATCAGGAGTTTGGCTTGCAATTTCCTTATGAGCAAATTGAATTTCCAGAAAGCCGACGTGACATGTTAAGTAAAATGATGCCAACACCTGAGGCACAAAAGATCCAAAAGAACAGTTAATCCCCCCCCCTACTTACACTTTATCTCAGCAAACATCCCAAAAGACTACCAATTTAACACATCAAATGTTAGTCTACTGCAATTCTAAGCTGTAAAGAATTAAAGTTAGTTGAATTTATGATAAATAGTCCCACAACCTGTGATAATTTTAGTAAAACGCTGAGCAAAAATTTAAATTTATTAAGAACTTTTATAAGTGACTACTTGGTGCAAATTGCTGGCGATAATGCCATGCTGGAATCCAAAAAATTCAAAGATCAATTAGAGCGTTTTATTATTCCTTATACTGATAGTCAGATTGGCTTTATCCAACAAAATTATACCAAAGATGGCACTGCAGAACCGGTTATAGCTTATTGGATTATCCAATTACTCCATTCAGATAAAACCCCTCAACAAGAGGAAGTTCAAGAAGAACTAACCATCTTAAACAATTTATTATATAATCCAGGCCTTATTTTTACTGGACGTCGCCAAGGCACCATCCAAGTTAACGGCTATAATCTTACCTCATTGATCACAACCCTAACGAAAATTACTTTACTGTTATATATTATTGATAACTTTAATATCATCCAAAACTATATCGAAAATAACCAAGCTATAGTGGAAACACTTTATACTGATCTGGGTCTTTGCTCAAAAATTTGGCTAGAAACAGAATTTGAAGCGATAAAACTCATTGCTGATAACATTGAATCGCACCTTGCTGTAAAAGATGCGCCAAGGCCTGATAAACTCTGCCCAGAAATGCTTACATTAACACCAAGTCCAGAAGAGAACACCCAGCCCTCTAATTCATCAGCTCAAGTAATTGTAACGACAACAGCACCAAAACCGCCTGTTAGCGCACCAACAGTAAATTCTAATGTTACCCCAGCATCATCTGCAACAAGTACAAGTACAAGTACTACCACTTCAGTAAATCAGGTTGCATCATCTGCAACAAGTACAAGTACTACCACTTCAGTCAATCAGGCTGCAACACCTGCAACAAGTACAAGTACTACCACTTCAGTAAATCAGGTTGCACCACCTGCAACAAGTACAAGTACTACAACGTCGGTCAATCAGGCTGCAACACCTGCAACAAGTACAAGTACTACCACTTCAGTAAATCAGGTTGCACCACCTGCAACAAGTACAAGTACTACAACGTCGGTCAATCAGGCTGCAACACCTGCAACAAGTACAAGTACTACCACTTCAGTAAATC
>JADMIO011200144.1_pt1 | contig 39557 bp, 39 predicted proteins | sample 8958161 | NCBI WGS metagenome assembly JADMIO01 (sample SAMN16585339, study PRJNA669376) | soil metagenome | isolation source: Crop rotation soil | place: USA: Cullars Rotation, Alabama | collected 2011 | reverse complement strand
GCCGCGGCGGGGGCGGGCGCGGAAGCCAGCGGCTGCGGCGCTGGCGCCGAGGCCTTCGGCGGCTCTTCGCGGGCGGGGGCCGACCGTGCGGCTGGCTGAGGCGCGCGGACGGCAGGTGCTCCGGGTGGCCGGAGCGCAACACGATGGGGCTGGCGGCCCTTGAGCAGGGACGGCAGGGTCGGGGCCGGGCCAAGCGAATCCAGTACACCCAGGTCGACGACGACGTTCGGCGAGGAATTGCCGACCACCACCGACTGGGCCGATGCGTCGCCCGCCACAAAGGCCAGCGCGGTGAGCGCCAAACCGAGGCAGCGTACCCGTAGGGTGTCAGCCATCACTATTCCAACCAGCCCTTGATGGTCCGACAGGCAGATTACCCTATGGTTCGTCGCAGGAACAACGGCCTTGGACGGGCTCTCAGATGCCCCGGAGCAGGTCGCCCAGGGGGCGGTGCAACTGGTCGTTGGCCGCCAGCACGCTGCCGGAGGTCATCATGCCCCCGCCTCCGCCGATCTCGGTCACGTAACCCCCGGCCTCGCGCACCAGAACGATCCCGGCGCAGATATCCCAGGGATTGAGCGGCTCTTCCCAGAACCCATCCAGGCGCCCCGAAGCGACATAGGCGAGATCGAGGGCGGCCGCACCCATGCGGCGAAGGCCGGCCGTCTTGCCGATGACCACCTCGGCCTGTCTGACGAATCGGATGTGATCGCCATGGCCGAGGAAAGGCGCGCCGGTTCCGATCAGCGCCTCTTCCATCTTGCGACGGGCGGAGACTCGCAGCCGCCGCTCGTTCAGATGGGCTCCCTGCCCCTTCTCGGCCCAGTAAAGCTCGTTGCTGATCGGGTTGTAGATGACACCGGCGAAGGGTTCACCGTCGCGTTCGACACCGATCGAGATGGCGAAGTGCGGGATGCCGTGGAGGAAATTGAGCGTGCCGTCGAGCGGGTCGACGATCCAGCGGTTGGAATTGTCCTTGCCGGCCGTCCCCCCGCCTTCTTCCATCAGAAAGCCGTAGTCGGGCCGCGCCTTCGACAGCTCGCGCTTGAGGATCTGCTCGGACTTCAGGTCTGCCTGGGAGACGAAGTCGGCCGGACCCTTCTTGCTGACCTGAAGGTGCTCGACCTCGCCGAAATCGCGGATCAGCCCTTTGGCGGCCTTGTAGGCGGCATTGACCATGACGTTGACGAGCGGCGAACGGGCAGCCACGGGCGACCTCGACTTTTAGAAAGAGCGGGCGCGGAAGCTAACAGAGCAAGGCCTGACCGGCAACGCGACCGGAAGCCCTTCAGGCGCTGAACAAATCAGCGACCGGTACGATCCGGGGCGGCAGTAGCCGGAGCGGCACGGCATCGGTCTCCGCATGCTGCTGGCTGGCATAGCTGGTGGCGCCGAACACCCCGTAGCGCCGACCGTCCGGACCGTCGATCGGGAGGCTCAGGCGCTCGGGCCGGCGCGGCATCGGCTCGGCTTCCGCCCACAGCGGGTTGTAGCGGGCCGAGCCATGCATCACGGCAGGTCGGTCGAGCAGATCGAGCCAACGCGACCGCAGGGTCTCATAGGCCGATGGACCGAAGAGCTGCGAAATCGGGCTGCCGATCAGACCGGGGCGTCCCCAGGCACTGACGATCTCGTCGCCGGCCAGCGCGCAGTAGAAGTCGCGGCCGGAATCGTCGAGCCGGTAGATCCAGGCGATCGGCAAAGCGTCCTTGATCGCCGTCGGATCGATCTCCTCCCGTCGCGGCAGGCGGCCCGGACGCAGCAGGCCGCGCCAATGATCCCACAAGACCTGGATACGGGGATCCTCGATGAAGAAGGGCGACGTCATGTGATCGCGTGCTCGGAGGCTCGGGCTTCGGGCATCGCGAATAATATAGGAGAACTTAGCGCAATTTTTACGAAACTGGCGCCGCTCCAGATAACGTCACTAGCGGTTGTGAATACGGTCCGCGTGTAGCGTGAAAATCGGCACGCCGTGGCACTCATTTGTCAATGCATCGGCCCGTCGGGCTTGAGGCTCCAACGCACCGGCAGCGTCACGGTCACTTCCGTCCCGGAGCCTAGAGCGCTGCTGATGCCGAGGCGCCCTCCCAGCTTTTCGACCATGAACTTGGCGATCGAAAGACCGAGCCCGCTGCCTTCCGGCGCGTTCGGGCCGGGCTCGCCGCGGCTGTAAGGCTTGGCGACCTGAGGCAGGCGCTCGGCGGAAATTCCGACGCCGGTGTCCGTCACCCGGAGGCTTAAGGCGTGAGCGGCAGGCTCGCTGGAGATGTGAATCGTCACCTGCCCGCCTGAGGGCGTGAACTTGATCGCGTTGCCGATCAGGTTGATCAGCACCTGACGCACCCGCCCTTCGTCGGTCTCGACCGGCGGGATCCGATTGTCGATGTCGGCGACGATATGGATGCCGGCCTGCTCGGCCTGACGCGAGAGGAGTTGCGTCACCGACAGCACGGTGCGGCGAAGATCGGTCTTGGCCGGGACCACCCGGATATGACCGGCCTCGAGCGAGTAGACCTCCATCAGGTCGTTCACGACGTCAACCAGATGCGTGCTGGCCTGGTGGATGGTCTCGACGTATTCGCGATACTTGTCGGCGCCGAGCGGTCCGTAGACCTCGAGACGCATGATCTCGGCAAATCCGGAGATCGCGTTCAGCGGCGTCTTCAGCTCGTGCAGCACCGATGCCGGCGGCAAGCCTCCGTCGCGTTTGGCTTCGCGCTCGCGGGCCTCCGCAAGCTGGCGTTCGAGACGGCGCTGGGCTTCTTGCAGAAGATTGAGGCCCTGCTCGAGCCGCTCGATCCGCCGTTTCACCGCCTCCGGCATCTGGCCGAGACCGGCGACGTGACGGCGCAGAACGGCGAGCTCGGCGTTCAGCCGCACGCGATGGCGCACCTCGTCTTCGGTCGCGCCGAGAGGAACCCAATCATCTGCGGTCGCTTCCGCCGTGGCGCTGTCCAGCAGAATTACGCGCGGACGGTTTGCTCCATCGAGCCAGCGCGGATCGAAGGCCGATGCTTCAGCGACAATGACCAGCGCGTTGCCGTTCCCGTCGGAAGGTTGCGAGACGAATGCATAGCCATCAGGCGTCAGCATGCTGACAAGCGTCGCCCGCCGCTTCTCGTCGCCGACGGCAACAAGCAAACGGGCGTTGCGATGGCCCAGAGCTTCGCCGTTAACCGGCGTCTCCCCCATGCCTTCCCCTCATCCCAACGCTCCTGAACGCGCGTAGGATGGTCAGGCAGCCCCGACTCCTGCAACCGAAAATGTGTTAACTGCAGTCAGTCACCCGTCGGCCGCAGCCGGCTCTCATCGAGCCCTAGGTAGCCGTTGCGCGTCTGAGGCAACTTCCAGCCGAGGAGACGGCCGGCGACGAGGGTGCGCAGGATCTGCGCAGTGCCGCCGCCGATGGTGAACATCCGCGCATCGCGGGCCATGCGCTCGAGCGGCAGATTGCGCGAATAACCGCGTGCGCCATGGATCTGGAGCGCGTCGTTAACCACTTTGATCGCCGCTTCCGACGCCAGGATCTTCGCCTGCGCGGCCTCGATCGGATCGGGGAAAGCGGTACCCTTGCCGGTGCCGGCCGCCGCGCGCCAGATCATCAGCCGTGCCGCCTCGAGGCTCATCGACATGTCGGAGAGCATCCATTGCAGCCCCTGGAACTCGCCGATGGGCCGGCCGAACTGCTCGCGGGTCTTCACATAAGGTAGTGCCAGATCGAAAGCGCCCTGCGCGATTCCAAGAGCCACCGTGCCGGCGCCGACGCGTTGCGCATTGTACGCGTTCATAAGCCCGGCAAAGCCGCGCTGAATGCCTTCCGGCGGCGTCAATGCCATTGTCTCCGGCACTTCCAGGTTTTCGAACAGGATCTCGGTCTCTGGAATGCCGCGTAGTCCCATCGCCGGTTCGCGCTTCCCGATCACCAGCCCCTTGTCGCCGAGCATGGCGATGAAGCCGCCGATGCCACGCGAGCGGCCGCCCTCGACGACCTGCGCGAAGATGAGGTGCAGCTTCGAGACACCGCCGCCGGTGATCCAGTGCTTCTTCCCGTTCAGGACCCAGCGGTCGCCGCGCTTCTCGGCTCTGGTCGTCATCTCGGTCGCGGCCGAGCCGGCCTCCGGCTCGGTGATGCAGATGGCCGGCTTATCGCCGGACAGCACCTGGCCGGCGGCGAGCTGGCGCTGCTCGAGCGAGCCGTAGGTCAGGATCGCGCCGAGCGCGCCCATGTTGCCTTCGACCACGATGCGCCCGGTGACACCACATGCCTTCGCCATCTCCTCGACCACCACCACCGCATCCAGATAAGAGAGACCGGGACCGCCCAGGTCCTTGGGCACGGTCATACCCATGAAGCCGGCCTCGGTCAGCGCCCGCACATTGTCCCAGGGATAGGCTTCGGTCCGATCGACTTCGGCCGCGCGCGGCGCCACCACCCGGCGGGCGAGGTCGCGGGCCTTTTCGGCGAGTGCAATCTGGGCGGGGCTGAGCTTGAACATGCGGACATCCCGGTGGCGGATACCGACAGTAGCGCTCTCCGCTCGCCCTGGTAAATTACCGCGAAGGGGGACCAAGACCATGAGGCTCTGGCTCGCCGTCGCAGGGGTGATCGCCGCGCTCGCCACACCGGCCCGAGCCCAGGAAGGGGCGCATGCCGGCTACTACTATCCGGAGCCCTTGAGCCGGGAAGAATATGTCTCCCGCGCCCGGGTGATGATCGACGCCGACCGCTCCCGGCGACTCCAGTTCACCCAGTCGCTGACGATCGGCCAGCTCGATCGGCCCTATCCACCGTCCTTCGCCATGTTCGCCAAGGGCGACGAGGCCGAAAAGCTGATCATCGTCAGCATGACCGCCGGCTATGCCGACACGCTCTATCGCATGCGTGGGTTCCTGGCGCTGCTGACTCACGTGGCCCGCGAGAGCCCGCTCTTCACCGCCTTCAAGGTCGAGGAGATCTTCACCTTTCTCGACCTCCTCAAGCTGCTGGGCTTTCAGCAGCTCACGGTCACCGACGGCGACCGCTACGCGCACCAGATCCTGCTCAAGTAGCCCCTCCCTCCTTTTCGCGAGCTTCCATGTCCGGCGCCCATGCCGCCCCGCAGATCCTGCTCGGCCTCCATCCGATGCTGGTAACCACGGCGATCCTCGTCGTCACCTATATCGCCATCATGACCGAGCGCATGAACCGCTCGATCGTGGCCCTGCTTGGCGCCGGCATCATTGTGATGATCGGCGCCCTCGACCAGGACGAGGCGATCCGCGGCATCGACTTCAACACCATCGCGCTGCTCATCGGCATGATGATCCTGGTCGCGATCACCCGGAAATGCGGGGTCTTCCAATACGTCGCCATCCGCTCGGCACAATGGGTCAAGGCCAACCCCGCCGGCCTCCTCGCCATGCTCTCCATCGTGACCGCGGTGTTCTCCGCCCTTCTCGACAACGTCACCACCGTGCTTCTGGTCGCGCCGGTCACGCTGGCCATCGCGCGAGAGCTCGAGATCCCGCCCTATCCGTTCCTCTTCGCCGAGATCTTCGCCTCCAACATCGGCGGCACGGCGACGCTGATCGGCGATCCGCCCAACATTCTGATCGGCTCGATGGTCGACCTCTCGTTCAACGACTTCCTCGCCAACCTGACGCCGATCATCATCGTCGTGCTGGCGGTGCAGACGCTGATGATCCATCTCGTCTGGGGGAAGGACATGCATGCCGATCCTTCCCATCGGGCGCGCGTCATGGACATGCATCCCGCCGACTCGATCACCGACTGGCGGCTGCTGAAGCAGTCCGTCTCCGTGCTGGCGGTCGTCATTGTCGCCTTCGTGCTGGCCCGGCCGCTGCATCTCGAGCCCGGCACCATCGCCATGCTGGGCGCGGCCGTGCTGCTGTTCCTCGATAACCTCGGCCATCCGCCGGAAACGCAGTCGGAACGCACCACGCATGCCTATAACGAGGTCGAGTGGATCACGATCTTCTTCTTCGTCGGGCTCTTCGTCGTCGTCCACGGGGTCGAGGTCGCGGGCGTGCTCAAATGGCTCGCCGACCGTCTCCTGGCTGCTACAGGTGGCGATCTCACCAGAACCACGCTGGCGGTCCTGTGGGCGTCGGCGATCCTGTCGGCGATCGTCGACAACATCCCATTCGTCGCCACCATGATCCCGCTGATCAAGTCGATGGCGCCGGCGTTCGGGGGCCCCGAGGGGCTGCTGCCGCTGTGGTGGGCGCTGTCGCTGGGCGCCTGTCTTGGCGGCAATGGCACCCTGATCGGCGCGTCCGCCAACCTGACCGTCGCCGGTATCGCCGAGCGCAACGGCGTGCCGTTCCGCTTCCTGACCTATCTGAAATACGCGTTCCCGATGATGCTGGTCTCGATCATCATCAGTCACATCTACATTTGGTGGCGCTACCTATGAGCAAGGTGATCCTGGTTACCGGCGGCAGTCGCGGCATCGGCCGCTCGGCAGCCCGGCTCTGCGGCGTCCGCGGCTGGTCCGTCGGCGTCAACTATGCCGGCAACGCCGAGGCGGCGAAGCGCACGGTCGCCGAGGTCGAGAAAGCCGGCGGGCGGGCGATCGCGATCAAAGGCGACGTCGCCGTCGAGACCGAGGTCGTCGCGATGTTCGATGCGACGGTCGAGGCCTTCGGCCCGATCGACGGCGTGGTCAACAACGCAGGCATCATCGCACCGTCGATGAAGCTGGCGGACATGACGGTCGAGCGGATGCGCCGCCTGTTCGAGGTCAATGTCCTCGGCGCCTATCTGGTCGCGCGCGAGGCGGCCCGGCGCATGTCGCGGTCGCGCGGCGGCAAGGGCGGAGCCATCGTCAACCTGTCCTCCGCCGCGGCAAGACTGGGCTCGCCGAACGACTTCGTCGACTATGCCGGATCCAAGGGCGCGATCGACACCTTCACCATCGGGCTTTCGAAGGAGCTGGGTCCCGAGGGCATTCGCGTGAACGCGATCCGCCCCGGCCTGATCGACACCGAGATCCACGCCGTCGCCGGCAGTCCCGACCGGGCCTTCACCCTCGGCAAGGCGATGCCGCTCGGCCGCGCCGGCACCGCTGACGAGGTCGGCGAGGCGATCGTCTGGCTGCTGGACGACGCATCCTCCTACGTCGCCGGATCCATTCTCGACGTCGCCGGCGGACGCTAGAGGAAGATCCAGGCAACCAGCGCGAAGAGCGGCAGCAGGATCGGCACCGACCAGGCGAGGTAACCGAGGAAGCTCGGTACCGCGACGCCGCGCTCTGTCGCGATGGAGACGACCAGCAGATTGGGCGCATTGCCGATATAGGTCAGCGCGCCCATGAACACCGCGCCGGCTGAAATCGCGACCAGCGTGGATTTCAACGGCCCCATCAGCGCCGTCGCATCGCCACCGGCGAGATTGAAGAACACGATGTAGGTCGGGACGTTGTCGAGGACGCTCGACAAGAGACCGGTCAGCCAGAAGTAGACCCCATCGCGGGGCTCTCCGGACGGATCCTGAACCAGCGCGACGACCGGGCCGAGCGCTCCGGCCTTCCCCGCCTGCAGCATGGCAATCACCGGCACCAGCGTCACGAAGATGCCGAAGAAGAGCTTCGCCACCTCGACGATCGGGAACCAGGTGAACCCGGTCTCCTGCCGAAGGCCTCGCGGCATCAGGAACCAGGACAGGGTGGCCAGGAGCAACAGAAGCGCAATCCGTACCGCAGCATCTAAGGTGATGACAGTGTCGAGGACGATCCAGCTTGTCATCGGTGTCCAGATGCCGGTCACCAGGACGACGATCGGCACGACGAGCAGAAGAGCCAGATTGGCAGCGCCGTCGATGCCAAAGGGCTCGCGCTTCGGTGGCAGACCTGCCTCCCGTGCTGCCCGCCAGCGATCGAGACCGTAAAACAGGACCAACAACGGAAGCGCTACGGTCAGCGTCGGCGACAGCAGCGCAGTGGTCGGCCAGAAGAAGTCGACGCCCTTGAGAAATCCGACGAAGAGCGGCGGATCGCCGAGGGGTGTCAAAGCGCCGCCGATATTGCCGACCAGGAAGATAAAGAAGACCACCAGGTGCGTCCGTGATGCGCGCCAGGCATTGGCATCGAGCAGCGGCCGGATCAGCACCATGCAGGCGCCGGTCGTGCCGGCGAGGCTAGCCAGCAGCATGCCGCCGGCCAGGGCTGCCGTGTTGGAGGTTGGCGTGCCGGTGAAGGCGCCGCGCAGGCGGAAACCGGCGGAGATGACATAGAGCGCAAAGAGCAGAGCCAGGAACGGAACATACTCGTCGATCAGGATATGCGCGGTCGCGCCGATGGTGGCGGTACCGCCGTGAAAGAGCGCCGACGGAAGTAGGAAGGCTGTCGACCACAAGGCGGCGACGAGACCGTGACGGGCGTGCCAGAACCCCGGCGCGATCAGCGGCAGGAAAGCGATCGACAGGATGAGGCCGAGGAAGGGAATAGCCCAGGCCAGCCCCAGCTCACCGCCGGGGAGTTCCGCTGCGTAGACCGGTGTGGCGGCTAAGGCGAGTCCGGCGGCCGTTAAAAAAGATTTCACGCGGCCAGATGCTCCGTCTTGCTCCGACGCGGCCACTGCATCACGCCGACGAGGATCGCCAGCGCCAGACCGATCACATGCGGATAGGGCACGTCCCAGCTGGTGAAGAGATTCATCGCCGCATCCAGCGGCGCCGGGAAGCACAGGAGGAGGCCGGCGAGACCGAGAAGCCAGCGCTCGCCCCTGGTCGTCGCGGTGAGGAAGCGGCCTTTGAGACAGCCGGCGAAGGCGGCGATACCGGCGGCGGCCACCAGCGTGATCCAGACGACATCGGCCCAGCCGCCACCCTCTTTCGGCAGGGCCAGCAGCAATCCCACGCCTTTCGGATCGAGAACGAACATGAACGGCGTGACGAAGGCGGGCATCGTGTACTTCCACGACTGCAACGTCGTTCGATAGGGATCGGCACCGGTGATCGCCGCCGCAGCGAAAGGCGACAGCGCGGTCGGCGGCGACACCTCGGACAGCACGGCGTAGTAGAAGATGAACATATGCGCGGCGTAATCGGGCACGCCGAGCTTGATCAGCGCCGGCGCGGCGATGACCGCACAGATGATATAGGAGGCGGTTACCGGCACCGCGAGGCCGACGATCCAGACGATCAGAGCCGTATAGACCGCAGTCAGCACCAGGCTCCCGCCGGCATAATCGATGGCGATCGAGCTGAACTTGAGGCCAAGCCCGGTAAGCGTCACCACGCCGACGATGATGCCGGCCGCCGCGCAGGTGGTCGCGGCGTTCAGCACGCCGATGGTGCCGTCCGCCAGCGCGCGCACGAGCTTCGGCGGCGTGATCGCGGTGTCGCGGCGGAAGAAGCTGACCGCGAAGGCGATGACCGTCGACCAGAACACCGACAGCGTCGCCGAGAAGCCGGCGAGCATGAAGCCGATGATCGCGATCAGCGAGAGGAAGTGGAACCAGTAGCGCCGGCTGATCTCGCCGACGCTCTGGCCCACGGTGACCTGGCCGCTGTCGCCGGCGTATTGACGGACGTCCAGCTCGACCATCACCAGCAATGCAAGGTAGTAGAGAAGGGTCGGGATCACCGCCATCCGGATGACGTCGAGATAGGAGATCTTCAGGAACTCGGCGATGAGGAAGGCGGCGGCGCCGAGCACCGGCGGCGACAGGATGGCGCCGAGACCGCCAGCCGCGAGCAGGCCGCCGGCCGCATCAGCCGGATAGCCGATCTTCTTCAGCATCGGCCATGCGACCGATCCCAATGTGACGGTGGTGGCGACGCCGGAGCCGGAAGGGCCGCCGAGCAGGAACGATGCCAGCACCACCGTTCGTCCGGAGGAGCTGGGCTTGCCGCCCATGGCGGCGAAGGAGAAGTCGATGAAGAACTTGCCGGCGCCGGACTGCTGCAGGAAGGCGCCGTAAATGGTGAACAGGATGATAAGTGTCGAGGAGACATCGACGGCGGTGCCGAAGATCCCCTCCAACGTCATGTAGAGGTGGCCGACGAGGCGGTCGAGGCCGTAGCCGCGATGGGTCCAGGGTGGCGGCAGGGATGGGCCGAAGACGGCGTAGAGGATGAACCCGACGGCGACGACGGGCATGATCCAGCCCGACGTCCGCCGCGCCGCCTCAAGCACCAGCAGAATGAAAATCGCGCCGATGAGAACATCGGTATCGTTCGGCAACGACGAGCGGTCCGTGAAGTCGTCGCCGCCTTGCAGCATATAGACGATGGTGGCGATGGCGGCCGCCGCCATCAGCCAGTCCCACGGCATGACGCGGTTCCGGAAACTGCGGGCGATGGGGAACAGGAGGAAGGTCAGGACCAGGATGCAGGCGACATGCACCGGTCGCAGCGTCTGAGTTGGGACGATGTCGTAGGCGGCATAAAGGTGGAAAAGCGAGACGGCGATGGCGAGCGCGGTCGCGAAGGGCCCAAGCCAGCCCCTGAGCCGATTGGTCGCTCCCTCCTCCGCCTCGACGAATTCCGCGGCCTTCTTCAGCGCGTCTTCGCTGACGACCGGGTCTTTCGGCATCCTCTCGTCCGACATGCGCTCCCCCTTAACGGCGCGGCCCCGACCTGCGCTCTAGGCAGATCGGGGCCGCGGCCTTCTCGTATCCGGCAGGTCCGGTTTATTTGACGGTGATGCCCTTCTCCGCGAAGAACTTGATCGCGCCCGGATGGAAGGAGACGGGCGTGTTCTCGTTCTTCTGGTATTTGAGGTCGAAATTCTTCGCCTCCGCATGCACGTTGATCAGGTCGGGCTTCTTGTCGAACATCAGCTTGACGATGTCGTAAGCGACCTTTTCCGGCATGCTCTCGTTGACCACGAGCAGGTTCCAGACGCTGGCGATCTGGTTATCGGCGGTCATGCCCGGATAGACGTCCTTGGCAATCACGTCCTTGGCGTAAAGCGGACCGTACTTCTTGTTCATCGCCTCGACCGCGTCAGCGTGGTCGACCATCTTGATCTTGACGCCGGGCGTGGCGCCGAGATCGGTAACCGCCGATGTCGGCAGGCCGCCCACCCAGAAGAAAGCGTCGATCTTCTTGTCCTTGATGGCGTTGACCGACTCGGCGACGCCGAGCCGCTCGCGCTTCATGTCCTTGTCCTTGTCGAGACCGACCGCCTCGATCAATCGGAACGCCATCACCTCGGTGGCGCTGCCGGGAGAGCCGGTCGAGACGCGCTTGCCCTTGAGGTCGGCCATCTTGGTGACACCCATTCCTTCGATGCTGACCACATGCATCCGGTTCGGGTACATGACCATCAACGCCTTGGCCGGAACCTTGGCGCCGGTGAACTTGTCCTGGCCCTGGATCGCGTCGAGCGCCGCATCGGCCATGGTCATGGCGACCTCGGCCTTCTTGGCGCCGATGAGCTTCAGATTGTCGACCGAGCCGCCGGTGACCTCGGCGGTCGCCTGGTAACCCGGGATCTTGGACAGCAGGTTCGCCATGCCGCCGCCGAGCGGGTAATAGACGCCGCCGGTACCGCCGGTGACGATCGAGAGCTTGACGTCCTCGGCCATCGCCGGAGCGGCGAGGCCGACCGCGAGAGCCGCGGCAATGAGCGTGTTGCGGAAGCGCGCCATGATCTTTCTCTCCCTTTGCGTGGTGTTTTCCGTACTCTAGCAACCGTCCGCAGCCGGCGAAAGCCGCTTGCCCCGTCGGGCGGTCGCCGCTACGGTCGCCGCCCACCCGAATTTAGAGGCGATGCCATGGAGATGACCGGCGAGCAGCGCCTGCCGGCCCCGCGCGAGGTGGTGTGGGCGGCGCTCAACGATCCCGAAGTCCTGAAGCAGTCCATTCCCGGCTGCGAGGAGATCCAGAAAATCTCCGACACCGAGATGACCGCCAAGGTTTCGGCCAAGGTGGGCCCGGTCTCGGCCAAGTTCACCGGCGCCGTCACCTTGAGCGACCTCGACCCGCCCAACGGCTACACCATCTCCGGCGAAGGCAAGGGCGGCGTCGCGGGATTCGCCAAGGGCGGCGCCAAGGTCCGGCTCGAGGCGGATGGCGACGGCACGCTCATGCGCTACGAGGTCACCGCCAGCGTCGGCGGCAAGCTGGCCCAGATCGGCGCCCGCCTGATCGACGCCACCGCCAAGAAGATGGCCGACGACTTCTTCAATCGGTTTTCACAGCAGGTCGCGGCGCGGACTGGAGCCGGCTCCGACGCGTCCACGGCTGCCGCGCCGGCGACGCCAACGGCTTCCGTCAATCCCTCGCCGTCGCTCGGCTCGATGCTGGGCGATGCCGGCGCGCCGCGCTCGGGCTTGAGCCCGATGACCTGGATCTCGCTTATCGTCGTCGTTGTGCTGCTCATCCTGCTGGTCGTCACGCGATGACGATTGCCGACGAGCGCGCGCTGGCGACGCATGCCCGCGCCTGGCCGTTCGAAGAGGCGCGCCGGGTTCTGCAGCGTTACGAGCAGGCGCCGGCAAAGGGCCACGTACTGTTCGAGACCGGCTATGGTCCGTCCGGCCTGCCGCATATCGGCACCTTCGGAGAGGTCGCGCGCACGACCATGGTGCGCCAAGCCTTCCGCCGGCTTTCCGACATCCCCACGCGGCTGGTCGCCTTCTCCGACGACATGGACGGGCTACGCAAGGTCCCGGACAATGTGCCGAACCCGGAGAAGCTCCGGCAATATCTCGGCCAGCCGCTGACCTCGGTGCCCGATCCCTTCGGCTCGAACCAGAGCTTCGGCGCCGCCAACAACGCGCGGCTGATGGCCTTCCTCGACAGTTTCGGCTTCGAGTACGAGTTCCTGTCGGCGACCGAGTGCTACCGCTCCGGTCGCTTCGATGAGACCTTGAGGAAGATCCTCGTCCACTACGAAGAGGTCATCAACGTGGTCCTGCCGACGCTGGGCCCGGAGCGGCGCGCGACATACAGCCCGTTCCTGCCGGTATCGCCGAAGAACGGGCAGGTGCTGCAGGTGCCGATCGTGGCGCGCGACGTCGATGCCGGCACGGTGAGCTATCGCGACCCCGACACCGACACGCTGGTCGAAGTACCGGTCACCGGCGGCAAGTGCAAGCTGCAATGGAAGTGCGACTGGGCGATGCGCTGGGTCGCGCTGGGCGTCGACTATGAGATGTCGGGCAAGGACCTGATCGACTCCGTCAAGCTGTCGAGCCAGATCTGCCGGATCCTGGGATCGCCGCCGCCGGAGGGCTTCAACTACGAGCTCTTCCTCGACGAGAAGGGCCAGAAGATCTCCAAGTCGAAAGGCAATGGCCTCGCGGTCGAGGAGTGGCTGCGCTATGCGCCGCCGGAGAGCCTGGCACTTTACATGTTCCAGTCGCCCCGGAAGGCGAAGCGCCTGTTCTTCGACGTGATCCCCCGGGCCGTCGACGACTACCTGACCTTCATCGAGAAGTATGCGGCGGAAGAGCCGGAGAAGCGGATCGAGAATCCGGTGTGGCATCTCCACGATGGAAAGCCGCCGGAAGCCTCCTCGCCGGTCGGCTTCGGCCTGCTCCTCAACCTTGCCAGCGTCGCGCATGCCGAGGACAAGGACGCGATGTGGGGCTTCATCAGCCGCTACGTCCCGAATGCTTCGCCGAAGACCGAGCCGTTCCTCGACCGGCTCGTCGGCCATGCCGTCGCCTATTACAAGGACCAGATCAAGCCGGCGAAGCGGTTCCGGAAGCCGACCGAGATGGAGCGGGCGGCGCTTGACGACTTGGCGAAGACGCTCGCGGCGATACCAGCCGGCGCCGATGCCGAGACGCTTCAGAACCAGGTCTATGAGGTCGGCAAGCGCCACGCCTTCGCCGATCTCCGCGCCTTCTTCCAGGCGCTCTACGAGATCCTGCTCGGCCAGAGCCAGGGCCCGCGCTTCGGCGGCTTCGTCGCGCTCTACGGCGTGAACGAGACCGTCGCGCTGATCAAGCGCGCGCTCTCTGGCGAGGACCTGTCGAAAGACTGAGGTCGGTCTCACGCACCCTTGTGCGCGTATTCCCAGTAGAGCTCGCGGGCGCGCTTGTAGACGGGGCCTGCCTGCAGGTGGCGATCCTCGACGCGGGTGCAAGGCTGCACCTTGGCGTAGTTGCCCGACGAGAAGACCTCGTCGGCCTCCTGCACTTCCTTCAGCTTCACGGTGCGCTCCTCGACCGTGTGGCCGGCTTTCCGCAGGAGATCGATGATGCGGGCGCGGGTCACGCCGGGAAGGAAGGTGCCGTTGAGGATCGGCGTATGCACGACCCCGTCCTTGACGAAGAACAGGTTCGCCGTGGCGAACTCGGCGACATTGCCGTTGAGGTCGCGGACGATCGCGTTCTCGAAGCCTTTGGTCTTGGCTTCCATCATGATGCGGCCGGCGAGCGGATAGAGGCAGGCGGCCTTGGCGTCGGTCGGCGCAGTCTCGGGCGAGGGCCGGCGGTACTGCGAGACGCAGGCGGAGAACCCCCCCTTGGGCAGCGGCGACTCATAGACCGAGCACATGAAGCGCGTCGTCGTCGGATCGGGATCGATCCAGCCGCCCTCGGCGAAGAACATTGGCCGGATGTACAGTTCGGTCCCCTTCGGAAACTTGCGCACGCCTTCCTTGGCGATCTCCTCGATCTCGCCGGCGCTCAGCATCGGCTTCATCAGCATGTTCTCGGCCGAGCGGACGGCGCGGGCGCAATGCAGGTCGAGGTCGGGCGTCACGCCTTCGAAGGCGCGGGCGCCGTCGAAGATGATCGACGACAACCAGGTGGCATGACTCATCGGACCAAGCACCGGCGGGTTTCCTTCGACCCAGCGGCCGTCGATATAGGTCCAGGCTTTCATGTGTGCTCCGAACGGGAAGGTCCGGAGAGTGTAGCCCTCCGATTCGAGGGGCGCTACTCGGTGTCCTTCGGAGGATCGTCCGTCTCCGGCGCCTCGTTGGTCGGGATGCTGTAGCCCCCGCCGAGCCAGCGATGCAGGTCGACGTTGGTGCATCGCTGCGAGCAGAACGGCTTGTAGGCGACCTCGGGCGGCTTGCCGCAGATCGGGCACTTGGTCGGCTTGCGATCGGCGAGGCGCGTGATCTCTGCCATGCTCAGTCTCTCAGCACGTCGAACCGTTCCCGTCCGTAGCTCGCCTCGGCGAGAAGCGCAACCGGGCGCCCAAGCTCCGCCAGCGCGGAGGCGCCGGCGCCATCCAGCCAGGCGACGACCTCGGGCGAGGCGATGAGGCGGAACTTCCCGCCCTCGGCGCGGGCGAGCGCACGCAGCGCGGAGAGTCCCGCCGCCTCGGCCGTGGGCCGCGACAGCGCCTGCTCCAGGAGCTGGGCGGCGAGGCTGCGCCCGCGCCTCGGCCGCGTCATCTCGTAAAGGCCGGCGCGCGTCCAGCCGAGGCACTCGACCGAGACGGGATCGCTCTCGACCGCCGCCTTCATCGCCGCGTCGATCCGACCGCGGTCCGACTTGCCTTCGACGAATGGGAAGTCGACGACAAGGGTTCCGCCGAGGTTGCGCAGGCGGACGAGCCGGCCGATCTCACGCACGGCGGCAAGACAGAGCGCGATGCGGTCGCCGGTACCATTGACGTCGATCGCGGTCAGCGTCTCGCCTTCCTCGATCAGAAGTCGGCCGCCGGCGATCTCGATCTCGCGCGCCAGCGCGCGGGTGATCTCATCCTCGATGCCGAGCGTCTCGAATGGCCGCTCCACCTTCTCGACGGTCGCATGAGCGCGCAGCGTCGCCGCGGTCGCGGCATCGCCCGCGACGACGCGGTCCGGCTGCAGCCGGCGCACCATCGCGAGCATGGGAGCGGGCGGAGTCCACAGCCGCTGGGGCGGCTTCTCGCCGAGCCGAGCCTCGATCTTCCGCCACGTCTCGCGCAGATCCGTCCAGATCGCTTCGAGATCGTCGCTCTCGCGCACGCTCGACCGGACCAGGACGCCCGGATCAAGCAGCTCGCCGAGCTTCGCCTTCAGCCGTGTCCGCAACCGCTTCCGTGCCGACTCCGGCACCCGACGCGACACCGCGATGCCGGGCTGGCCAGGCGTCAGCGCCAGCGCGCCGCCGTCCAGCACCAGTATCCTCGTCACCTCCTCGCCCTTGCCGGCGACGGCGTCGCTGACGACCTGGATCGTGAGCGTCGATCCTTCAACGATCCGATGACCCGCCTCCGGCAGGAAAGCCGGTATCCGTTCACCGATGTCGATGAATGCGCCAACACCCGGCTCGATCTTGAGCGCGCGGCCAAGGTGGATCGCGCCGATGTGGCTCGCCGCGTTCAAGCGATCGAGATGAACTTCGACCGTGCGGCCGTCTTCCCGGATCGCCATGCGCATCTCGCCGGGATTGCGCTCGACGACGAGCTCGGTCACCGGAAGCCGAGCCCCGACAGCAGAGTGTAGGTCTCGGCCAGGCCGAGGCCGACGACATTGGAATAGGAGCCGCGGATCTGGGAGACGTAAGCGGCGGCGAGTCCCTGCACAGCATAGCCGCCGGCCTTGCCGCGCCAGTCGCCGCTCCCGACATAGGCGGCGATCTCGGCCTCGGTCATCCGCTTGAAGGCGACGACCGTGGTGACCAGGCGGCGACGACGCGTGCCGTCAGGTGCGCGAACGGCAATTCCGCCGATCACCCGGTGACGCCGTCCGGAAAGATGAGTGAGGCACTCCTGCGCCTGCTCCGGCGTCTCCGCCTTCGGCAGCATGCGGCGGCCGAGCGCGACGACCGTATCGGCGGCGAGCACGAAGGAATCGGGATGGCGGGCAGCGACCGCGTCGAGCTTGGCGTCGGCAAGGCGCTGCGCCAGGTGGGCGGGCAATTCGCGCTTGAGCGGGGTCTCGTCGATATCGGCGGCGTCGACTGTGTCGGGCGGCCAGCCGATCTGGGCCAGGAGCTCCAGGCGCCGCGGCGAGGCCGAGGCGAGCACCAGGGGTGCGCGCCGGCGCGGCTGGGCCATCGGCCCTACTTGAAGCGGAAGGTGATGCGTCCCTTGGTCAGGTCATACGGGGTCATCTCGACGTTGACCCGGTCGCCGGCGAGGACGCGGATGCGGTTCTTGCGCATGCGACCCGAGGTGTGGGCCAGCACGATATGTTCATTGTCGAGCTTCACCCGGAACATCGCATTGGGCAGTAGCTCGCTAACGGTACCCGAAAACTCGATGACGTCTTCCTTCGGCATGCAAACTCCGTGAGAGGGGCTGAAACCGCGGGAAAATGGGCTTAAGTGCTCACCCGGTCAAGGAAAAATGCCGGTTCGGCGCGGCTTGCTCGGTCAGCGGAGCACGACGCGCCTCCCATCAAACCACGGCAAGGACCGATCGTTGCGCATCCGAGAGGGTCGCCCGTGGCCTCGGGGCCGTCATGTCAGGCGATCGCCGCACCACGACTCGGCGGGAAGCGTTCCTCGATGCGCTGGATCAACCCGTCGCGGACCGCGCGATAGGCGGCAAGACGCGCCTCGCGCGAGCCCTCGGCGATGGTCGGGTCGAAGGTCGGCCAGTACTCGACCTCGCACGCCATGACGCGGGTCATCTCCAGCGCGCGATGGTGCGCTTCCGGCGATAGGCTCACGACGACGTCGAAAGACGTATCGGCCAGGGTATCGAACGACTTCTGGCGATGCCGGCCGATATCGATACCGAGCTCGCGCATCACCTCGACCGCGAAGGGATCGATGTCGAGACCTTTCAGGCCCACCGAATCCACATAGATGCGCCGGCCATGGAGATGCTTGAGGTAGCCCTCGGCCATCGGCGAACGCACCGCGTTCTGCGTGCAGGCGAAGAGGACTGCGGAAGGAAGCCCCGCCATGCGCTCAGACCCTCAGGTGCAGCGCGCAGATGAGGGTGAAGAGGCGCCGCGCCGTATCGAGGTCAAGTGCGACCTTACCAGCGAGCCGTTCCATCAGCAGTTCGGAGCCCTCGTTGTGGAGCCCGCGCCGCCCCATGTCGATCGCCTCGATCTGGCTCGGGCTCGCCTGCCGGATCGCCGCGTAGTAGCTGTCGCAAAGCGTGAAGTAATCCTTGATGACGCGGCGGAACGGGCTGAGCGAGAGGCCGATCAGCAGGAGCGCCTCGCCGTCCCCGCTCCTACCGTCTTCCCGGCGGATGTCGAGCATCAGCCGGTTGTCCTCGATGAAAATCTTGAGGTGATACGGCCCGTCGTGGCCGGCCAGCTCGAAACGATTGCTCTCGATCAGGTCATAGGCCGCGACTGCCCGCTCATGGTCGACCTCCACGCCCCGGCGCGCGATGCTCGCTTCGTCGATGGAGATGCGGGCGATGCGGCCGGTGGTCACGGCCGGTCAGCGACGGTTGAGGCGGATGGCCACCGAGCGGGCATGGGCGGGCAATCCCTCGGCTTCGGCCAGCCGGATTGCCGCCGGCCCGATGCGGGCGAGGGCATCGGCGGTGCAGCCGACCACCGTGGTCCGCTTGAGAAAGTCGAAGACCGAAAGGCCCGAGGAGAAGCGCGCGGTGCGCGAGGTCGGCAGCACATGGTTGGGTCCGGCGACATAGTCGCCGATCGCCTCGGGCGTGTGACGCCCGAGGAAGATCGCGCCGGCGTGCCTCACCTTCGCGGCAAAAGGCTTCGGCTCGGCGATCGCCAGCTCCAGGTGCTCCGGCGCCAGGCGATCGACCAGGGCCATTGCGTCAGAGATTTTGCGAACCAGGATGGCGGCGCCGTGGTTCTCCCAGCTCGCCCGCGCGACCTCGGATTTCGACAGGCTGCGGAGATGCGTCTCGACCGCAGCGAACACCGCGTCGATGAAGCTCGCATCGTCGGCGATCAGCACCGACTGCGCCACCGGATCATGCTCCGCCTGCGAGAGGAGATCGGCCGCGATCCAGGCGGGATCGTTGTCGCGGTCGGCAACAACCAGGATCTCCGAAGGACCGGCGATCGAGTCGATGCCGACCTTGCCGAAGACCATGCGCTTGGCGGTCGCGACATAGGCGTTGCCGGGACCGACGATCTTGTCGACGGCCGGGACAGTCGCCGTCCCGTAGGCGAGTGCGCCGATCGCCTGGGCGCCGCCGATGCGATAGATCTCGCTGATGCCGGCCAGCTGCGCCGCCGCCAGCACCAGCGGATTGACCACGCCGTCCGGCGTCGGCACGACCATGGCGACGCGATCGACGCCGGCGACCTTGGCCGGGATCGCGTTCATCAGCACGGAACTTGGATAGGCGGCTCGGCCGCCGGGCACGTAGAGGCCGACGGAGTCGAGCGGCTTCCAGGCGAGACCGAGCGAAACGCCGGCTTCGTCGTCGAAGCCGAAATCCGCCGGCATTTGCTTGCGGTGGAAGACCTCGATGCGACGGGCAGCGAGCTCCAGCGCGCCCATCGTCTCGCCCGGCACGCTCGCCGCCGCCTTGGCGATCTCGGTATCGGTAAACCGCAGCTTGCTCGCCGCAAGATCGAGCCGGTCGAAACGCTTCGTGTAGTCGAGAACCGCCGCGTCGCCGCGGGCACGCACGTCGCCGAGGATGTCGCCAACGACGCCTGAGACGTCGTCGGTCACCGCGTCGCGGTCGGCCAGCAGCGTCTCGAAGTCGGCGGCGAAGCCGGGCGAGGCGGTATCAAGCCGCCTGGGCATCGATGCCGGCGGCGGCGCGGAAACGCTCGAGCCAGTGACGGATCTGCTCGCTTCGCGTCTTGAAGGCCGAACGATTGACGGCGAAGCGGGTGGTGACATCGGCGATATGCTCGACCTCGACCAGCCCGTTCTCCTTGAGCGTGCGTCCCGAGGCGACGAGATCGACGATGCGACGGCAGAGTCCGAGCTGCGGCGCCAGCTCCAGCGCGCCGTTGAGCTTGATGCACTCGGCCTGCACGCCGCGGCGCGCGAAATGCCGGCGCGTGATCTCCGGGTACTTGGTGGCGACACGGAGGTGACTCCAGCGCTGCGGGTCCTCGGTCTCGGCAAGGTTCTTCGCCTCGGCGACCGCGAGCCGGCACTTGCCGACGCCGAGATCGAGCGGCGTGTAGATCTCCGAGTAGTTGAACTCCATCAGCACGTCCGATCCCGCCAGCGCAAAGTGAGCGGCGCCAAAGGCGAGAAACGTGGCAACGTCGAAGGAGCGCACCCGGATGATCGAGAGGCCGGGAACATTGGTCTGGAAGTGCAGCTGGCGCGCGTCCTCGTCGGCGAAGGCGGCTTCCGGCTCGATGCCGGCGGCGCGGATCAGCGGCATCGCCTCCGCGAGAATGCGGCCCTTGGGGACCGCGAGGACGAGGGCGTCTGCAGCGGCCACGGTCAATCCTTGTGCGCCGGGCGGAAGATCGTCGGCCAGGCTTCGCCGAAATCGTCGAGGCGGCCGGCCAGCTTCTCGACCTCGAGCCGGATCGTGGCACCGCCGGAGAAGAGCAGCTCGACCACGCCCTTGTCGGTTTCGACGGCGAGGAGCGAGAGCACGCGCTCGCTGTCGTCCTGGTCGAGCCCGCGCCGGCGAACGCGCGTCACATGCTCGAAGATCAGCGCGGTGGTGATGCGCTCTCCCCCGCCGCTCTTCGCGCCCTTGTCGCTTTCCCAGCGATAACGGCTGGCTGCCAGCATGAAGCGTTTATCCTCGGGAAAATAGCGCATGTCGCCGATCGGCACCGCCGCGTCCTGCAGCGCCGCCGAGAGGATCGCGAGATCCTCGGCATCCTCGGCCCGGAGCTTGAGCGGTTTCCCGGTCACGCCGTTCACTCGTCGGCAGCGACGGACGGACGGACGCGCTCGATCGCCGCACCGCAGGCCCCCAGCTTCTCCTCGATCCGCTCGTAGCCGCGGTCGAGGTGATAGACGCGGTTGACCTCGGTCACGCCTTCGGCGGCGAGGCCGGCCAGCACCAGCGAGACCGAGGCGCGAAGGTCGGTCGCCATGACAGGCGCGCCGTTCAGCTTCTTGACGCCACGGACCAGTGCCGAGGACTGGTGCACCGTGATGTTGGCGCCCATGCGCGAGAGCTCAGGCACATGCATGAAGCGGTTCTCGAAGATCGTCTCGGTGATCATCGACGCGCCCTGCGCCAGCGTCATCAGCGTCATGAACTGCGCCTGGAGATCGGTCGGGAAACCCGGATAGGGTTCGGTGATCACGTCGGTGCCGATCACGCCGTTCGATCCGGAGACGCGAACACCCTCGGCGGTCGCGGTGACGGCGACGCCGGCCTCGGCCAGCTGTTTCACCAGCGCCTCGATCGTCGCGAGCTTGACGCCAATCAGCTCGACGTCACCGCCGGTGATCGCGGCGGCGATTGCATAGGTGCCGGCCTCGATGCGGTCGGCGACCACCGGATAGACGGTGCCGACCAGGCGCTTCTGGCCGACGATCTTGATGGTGTCGGTACCGGCACCTTCGATGTCGGCGCCCATCGCCTTCAGGCAGCGGCAGAGATCGACGATCTCGGGCTCGCGCGCGGCGTTGACCAGCGTCGTCTCTCCGTCGGCAAGCGACGCCGCCATCACCAGGTTCTCGGTGGCGCCGACGGAGACCGACGGGAAGACGAAGCGTCCGCCCTTGAGGCCGTTCGGTGCCCGCGCCTCGATGTAGCCTTGCTGCAGGTCGATCTCGGCGCCCATCGCCTGGAGACCCTTCAGGTGCAGATCGACCGGCCGTGCACCGATCGAGCAGCCGCCGGGCAGCGAGACGCGGGCAACGCCCATGCGCGCGACCAGCGGTCCGAGCACAAGCACCGAGGCCCGCATCTTGCGGACCAGGTCGTAGGGAGCCGTGGTGCTGGTGATCTCGCCGGCAGTCAGCTTCAGCGCCTTGCCGGTATGGCCGCCGGAGGCGTGACCGTCCATGCCGATGGAGACACCGTGCTGCGCCAGCAAGGTCGCCAGGGTGGAAATGTCGGCGAGGTGAGGCAGGTTGACGAGAGTGAGCGTCTCATCGGTCAGGAGGCTCGCGCACATCAACGGCAGCGCGGCGTTCTTGGCGCCCGAGATGGGGATGCGGCCGGACAGCCGGCGGCCGCCCTGGATGCGAATTTTGTCCACGCTTTAAGACCTTGAGACCTGGGTACGGTGCTGGTTGCCGTTGTAACGGACGGGCGCCCTATCCACAAGCAAACCGGCCTTAGAAACGGTCGACCGGAACCCTGAAATGGACGGTGCCGTCAGCTTCCGCCGGCGGGAATCGGCCGGCCCGCATATTGACCTGGACCGATGGCAGAATGAGGGCGGGCATGGAGAGTTTGGCGTCGCGCCCGCGACGGAGTTCGACGAAGTCCGCCTCGCTCACCCCTTCCTTGATGTGGATGTTGCCCTCGCGCTGGTCGCGGACGCTGGTCTCGAGCACGAAGCGGTCGCGGCCGGGCGCCTTGTAGTCGTGGCAGAGGAACATGCGGGTATCGGCCGGCAGCGCCAGGAGCCGGCGCACCGAGCGGTAGAGCGTCGCCGGATCCCCGCCCGGAAAGTCGCAGCGGGCCGAGCCATAGTCCGGCATGAACATGGTGTCGCCGACGAAGACGGCATTGCCGATGCGATAGGTGATGCAGGCCGGCGTGTGGCCGGGCGTGTGCATCACCTCGACCGAAAGTCCGCCCAGCGCGAAGCGGTCGCCATCGGCAAAAAGCCGGTCGAACTGGGAACCGTCGGGAACCATGTCCCAGGCGGCGAACAGCGGGCGAAAGGTCTTCTGAACCAGGGCGACATTTACACCGATGCCGATCGGCGCCCCGGTCACCTTCTTCAGGTGTTGGGCCGCCGACAGATGGTCGGCATGGACATGGGTCTCGAGAATCCACCGAACCTTGAGGCCGCGCGCCTCGACTGCCTCCAGCACCTTGTCCGCCGCGGTCGTTCGGGTGCGGCCCGAAGCGCCGTCGTAGTCGAGGACCGAGTCGATGATGGCGGCTTCGCCGCTTTGCGGATCAGCGACGAGGTAGGTCGCGGTGAAACTGGGTTCGTGGAAGAAGGTGGCGATGTCGGCGATCGCCGGGGTTTCGGCACGGGCTCGCGCCTGCTCCTTGCGCTTCCTGAGGTTCTGGCGGAGCGCCGCCGCCCGCCGCTCGTCGCGGTCGGCCCGGCCGGATACCGTCTTGCTCCCCGTCATCGACTGCCCCTCACTCCGCAAAGCGGAACGGCAGCATCTTCAGCGCGCGGTCGAGCTTCGCCTGCATGTCGGCGAGGTCCCGGCCGCCGATATTGATGAGGCCGTGGCGGAAGCTGTAGCTGTCCTGGGGCAGCTCCGACAAGCGCATTCCGGGAATCGCCCGGACCATCACGACGGTGTCCGGAATCTCGCGCTCGACCCGGGCGATGTCCTCGTCCGAAGGCACGGCCAGGCAGAGCCGATCCTCGAATCCGCGCAGGACGAAGCTCGCCGCCGCCCGGTAGCGGCCCTGGCGCCGGCCGTGATCGGGACGGCGGCCACGAGCGAGATCCATCAGAATGCGATAGCTGCTGATGCCGTCGACCTTCTCGAACATGTCGGCGAATTGCATCGACAGCCGGTCGTTGACCTCGATCACTTGCGGCGCCTTCCGCTTCGGGTCCCAGAAGAACTCGATGTTGAAGAGACCGTGATCGAATCCGAAGCCCGGCATCAGCGTCCGCGCGACATCGGCCATCTGCTGCTGGACCTTCTGCGGCAGGGCCGAGGGATACTGGAAGCGCTTGAAGCTGACCTTGTTCGGAAAGCGAATCGAATCGACCACGCCCAGCACCGTGACCTCGCCTCGATGGACATAGCCATCAAGGGTGCACTGGAAGCCGGACATCAGCTCCTCGGCCAGCATCCACTGACGCCCGCGCGCCAGATCGGACGGCAGCCCGGCATCTTTGATCAGCTCCAGGAAGCAGCCGAGGAAGGGCGGCAGCTTCTCCACCGCCTGGGCCAGCGCCTGGCGATAAGAGGACGCATCGGCGATACGGAAGCCGAGATACGAAAGATAGGATTTGATCGGCTTCAGCCAGAATGGCTGCCCGACACCCAAATTTTCCAGGTCCGCCGGCCGGTCGAGATCGACCAGCGCGAAACGCGGCGTCGAATCCGGGACGAGCCGCCGCTGCAGCACCCGGCTCCAACCCTTGTGCTCGCAACGGACGGCGGCGCCGAAATCAAGACCGGGCAGCCTGAGACGGCGGGAGATTGCAGGGACCAGAAGGCTCGGGGGAAAGTCTTCGACGCCGATGACTCCTTCGACCTCGGGATTGGCCTCGGCCAACGCGACGGCGCGGGCGATGTACTCACCCGGACGGCAGACATAGGGGTCGGACGCCTCCTCGTAGGTCCCTACATCCAGAAGCTTGAGTGCACCCGGGCCGGCCAGCCGCAGGAGTTGGGCGCGATCCTCGTCGCTGATGCCGACCGCCAGCAGGGTCGACACCGCGGATGAGGAAAGTCGCTTGGAAGCGGCGATTCGACCGGGAGCGTCCGGGGCCATGGACCTTAAGGTTCCTCCAAGACTACATCCCCGCCGAGCCCGCATTCTCGCCGACCCCTGAAACCAGCGGAAGGGGTCAAGCCACGAATTCCCCACAATTACGTCACAGCAAGGTCACCGAACTCTCCTAATCTTTCGAACAACGATAAACGGAGACTGGCAATGGAAATGGCGGCAACGTTGGTGACCGGCGCGATGGCGCTGGCCCTGGCCTGGATTGTCGCCGGACTCCTCAGCCGTCTGATCGAACGCGCGATCGACCGCTCGCTCCCCGATCCCCGGTGGTTCGAAGCCTGAGACGCCGGCGGGGGCGGACGCCCTCCGCCCTTGCAACCCCTGCCCCCCTGTGGCATGGAAGCGCCCGCCCAGGCGGGCCGCTAGTGGCCGCTGGCGCTCCTTAGCGTTGCCGCCTTAGCTCAGTGGTAGAGCGCACCCTTGGTAAGGGTGAGGTCGACAGTTCAATCCTGTCAGGCGGCACCATTCCCGGCATTGAGCCGGATCCCTCCCGTGCCCACCTATCCGATCGGCCAGTGCTCGCGTTAGCATGGGCCGGCCAGAAGGAGCCTGCCATGTGGATGTTCAAGAAGAAGTCGCTGGAGCTTCCGACCGCCGAGCGGGCTCTGCCCGGCCGTTCCCAGGCGATGCCGGTCGAGAACCGGCATTTCGTCAACGAGCACGCCATCAAGGCGCCATTCCCGGCCGGCCTCGAGACCGCCATGTTCGGCCTCGGCTGCTTCTGGGGCGCGGAGCGGAAGTTCTGGCAGGCAAACGGGGTCTGGAGCACGGCGGTCGGCTACGCTGCCGGCATCACCCCCAACCCGACGTATGAAGAAGTCTGTTCGGGCATGACCGGCCACAACGAGGTGGTTCTGGTCGTCTTCGATCCCGGGAAAATTTCCTACGACGCGTTGCTCCGCCTGTTCTGGGAGAGCCATGACCCGACGCAGGGCATGCGTCAGGGCAACGACGTCGGGACGCAGTACCGTTCGGGGATCTACACTTATTCCGACGCTCAGCGCGACGCCGCCGAGGCGTCCCGCGACGTCTACGCGGCCGTCCTGAAGAAGGCCGGCTATGGACCCATCACCACCGAAATCCTCGACGCGCCGCCTTTCTACTACGCCGAGGACTATCACCAGCAGTACCTGGCCAAGAACCCGGCCGGGTATTGCGGCATCGGCGGCACCGGCGTCTCCTGCCCGGTCGGCCTCGCCGCCGCCGAGTAGGCGCCTCTCTTCGCCTAGTGAGCGAAGAGGACCGGCATCTCCGCGTTCATGATGATGTGGCGGGTGGCGCCACCGAAGATCATTTGGCGGAGCCGGCTCTGGGTGTAGGCACCCTTGATCATCAGGTCGGCCTTCATTGCGACCGCCTCGGCGCAGAAAACCTCGCCGGTGGTGCGGCCGCGCGCATCGACGTGACGGGCAGTCGCAGCGAGGCCGGCTTTGCTGAGGGCACGCGCAAGCTCGTCGCCGCTCGGGCCCGGGGTCATGCCACCCTCGACGCTGATGACCTGGAGTTCCTTCGCCTGCTTCAGGAACGGGTTGGCAAAACCGATGGTGCGCGCCGTCTCGCTTGAACCGTTCCAGGCGATCATCACACGCTCGCCTAAGGTCGCGGGGACCTTGGGCGGCGCCATCAGAACCGGCCTGCCGCTTTCGAACAGAGCGTCTTCAAGGGTCGCCTCCGCGAGCGACACCAGCTTGTCCGGGCGCTCGACAACGATCACATCGAAGACCCGGCCCAGCGATCCAACCACGGCGTTCTGCTGGCCCTGCTCTTCCCGCCATTCCGCGGTGACGCCGGGCTGCGCCGGCTGCGCCGATCCCATCGGAACGGTACGTTCCCGCATGAAGGCTTCGAACATGGTACGCGCCGCCTCGCGGCGCTCCTTGTCCTCCTGCTCAAGGACCCGGTCGGCCTCGACCGGAACCGCGACACCCATCTCGCCCCAGGGGATCACCACCGGTGCGGTCGTTCCTGCTCCCAGGCCCACGACGTGGGCGCCGAAGCGACGGGCCATCAGCAACGCGGTCTCGTAGACCGCCTGACCGCCGTCGCCGCCGGGAACGGCAAGGATGCTCTTCATGACTCCCTCCTCCGTCCGATGTCTGCCCCTTCTATATGGGCATGTAATTGGCAAGATTATACAAGTCGACGCCGATAGCCAGCCGCCTGATTTCCTTGTCGTAGACCCGGCCGCGGCCGGCACGTCATACTCCCGTCCTTCCCCGGCCGTCCTACTCGTCGGAGCCCGTCATGAAGCTGTTCGTCGCCGGCATGGCGCATGAGACCAATACCTTCTCGCCCCTGCCGACCTCAAAGCGCGCCTTCGAGGAGTTGATGGTGCGGCCGAAGACCGGCCAGGGCCTGGACCGCATGAAGGACGCCTTTGGCTACAAGGACTTCATCCGCATGGGTGAACAATCGCAGATGCAGGTTACGAAAAGCCTGTTCTGCATGGCCCAGCCCAGCGCGCCGACGGTCCAGAAGGACTACGAGGAGTTGCGGGACGAGATCCTGGATGATCTCAAGGCGGCCATGCCGGTCGACATGGTGCTGCTGATGCTGCACGGCGCCCAGATGGCGCAGGGCTATGACGACTGTGAGGGGGACATCGTCGAGAAGGTGCGCGCCATCGTCGGTCCGGATGTGCCGATCGGCATGGAACTCGACCTCCACGCCAACGTCACCAATAAGATGATGTCGAACACCACCGTTCTGATGGTGTGCAAGGAATATCCGCATATCGACTTCGACAAGCGGGCGGAGCAGCTCTTCGATCTCTGCCTCCGCGCCCGGCGCGGCGAGGTCAAGCCGGTGATGTACAAGTTCAACGTCCCCATGCTGGGCGCCTTCCCGACGACACGCGAGCCGCTGCGCTCCTTCGTCGACGAGACGACGGCGATGGAAGGCAAGGACGGCATCCTTTCCGTCTCGCTGGTCCACGGCTTCTCATGGTCGGACTTCCCGGAGATGGGTGCCAGCGTCGTGGTCGTGGCCGATCGCGACGTCGCCAAGGCCAAGGGCCTCGCCGAATCCCTCGGCAAGCGCTTCTTCGCCATGCGCGAGAAGATCGAAAGCCCGAGGCTCGATCTCGACGACGCGCTTGACCAGGCGATCGCCGAGCCCAAGGGACCGGTGGTGATGGCCGACCGTTCCGACAATGCCGGCGGCGGCGCCGCCGGAGATTCCACCTACTTCCTCGAAGCGATCCTGAAGCGCGGCATCAAGAACGCAGCGCTGTCGATGATCTGGGATCCGATGGCGGTTCAGTCCTGCTTCGATGCCGGCGTCGGCGCCACCATCGACCTCCGTATCGGCGGCAAGACCGGCAAGTTCTCCGGCAACCCCGTCGACGTGACCGCGACGGTGACGGCGCTCGCTGAGAACCCGCGCCAGTTCATGTTCGGTGCCGAGGCGCCGCTCGGCCGTTCTGCCGCCATCCATGTCGACGGCGTTGATATCGTGCTGAACTCGATCCGCCAGCAGACCTTCAGCCCGGAAGCCTTCTCCGAGCTCGGCATCGATCCGGCCAAGCGGAAGATCCTGGTGGTGAAGTCGACCCAGCACTTCCATGCCTGCTTCGCGCCGATCGCCGCCAAGATCCTCTATGTCGGCGCGCCGGGAACGCTGTCGACCAACTATCTCCAGTTCCCGTACAAGCGCATGCCGCGGCCGATGGCGCCGATCGATCCGGTGAGCCTCTGATGATGAAACTGTTCACCGCCGGGTTCTCTCACGAAACCAACTCCTTCTCGCCGCTGCCGACCTCGAAACGCAACTTCGAGGAACTGATGATCCGGCCGAAGACCGGGCAGGGCATGGCGCGCCTGAAGGACGCGGTCGGCTATCGCGACTTCATCCGCCTGGGCGAGGAATCGCAGATGCAGGTGGCCGCCAGCCTTTATTGCGAGGCGCAGCCGAGCGCGCCGATGAACCAGAGGGACTACGAGGAAATCCGGGACGAGATCCTGGACGACCTCAAGGCGGCTATGCCGGTCGACATGGTCCTCCTGATGCTGCACGGCGCCCATGTCGCGCAGGGGTACGACGACTGCGAAGGCGACATCGCCGAAAAGGTGCGCGCCATCGTCGGCCCGAAAGTGCCGATCGGCATCGAGCTCGACCTCCACGCCAACGTGACGAAGAAGATGCTCGCCAATGCGACCGCGCTGATGGCCTGCAAGGAGTATCCCCATATCGACTTCGCCGAACGCGCGAAGGACCTGTTCGAGCTCTGCACGCGCGCCGCCAAGGGCGAAATCAAACCGGTGATGGCCAAGTTCGACGTGCCGATGCTGGGCAACTTCCCGACGACGCGCGAGCCGCTGCGCTCCTTCGTCGATGAGGCGGCCGCGCTCGAAGGAAAGGACGGCATCCTCTCGGTCTCCCTCATCCACGGCTTCGCCTGGGCGGATTTCCCGGAGATGGGGGCCAGCGTCGTCGTCGTCGCCGATGGTGACGCGGCCAAGGCGAAGGACCTCGCGGAAAACCTGGGAAAGCGCTTCTTCCACATGCGCGACCAGATCAAGAGCCCGCTCCGCTCGCTGGACCAGGCGCTCGACGAGGCGATGGCCGAGCCCAAGGGCCCGGTGGTGATGGCCGACCGCTCGGACAACGCCGGCGGCGGCGCGCCCGGCGATTCGACCTATGTGCTCGAGGCGCTGATGAAGCGCGGCATCCGGAACGCCGCACTGGCGATGATCTGGGACCCGATGGCGGTGCAGTCCTGCTTCGATGCCGGCATCGGCGCGACCATCGACCTCCGCATCGGCGGCAAGACCGGAAAATTTTCAGGCAACCCGGTGGACGTGACGGCGCGGGTGACGGCGCTGGCGGAATCGCCGCGGCAGTTCGTGTTCGGCTCCGAGTCTCCCCTCGGCCGGTCGGCAGCGATCCATGTCGACGGCATCGACATCGTGCTCAACACCATCCGCCAGCAGACTTTCAGCCCGGAATGCTTCGCCGAGCTCGGCATCGATCCGAAGACGAAGAAGATCGTCGCGGTGAAGTCGGCGCAGCACTTCCATGCGGCTTTCGCGCCCATCGCCTCGAAGATCATCTATCTGGACGCGCCGGGTGCGCTCTCGACCAACTACCTGCAATACCCGTTCAAGCGCATGCGCCGGCCGATGGCGCCGCTCGACCCCGTCACGCTCTAGCTGGACGTGGAAGGGGCGCGACCTTAAGGCCGCGCCCCTTGGAACCCGCCAGGACGGCTGCCTTACGCGGCGGCCTCGTCCTTATTGCGATAGGCCAGCGCACAGTGCGACGTGCAATAGGGCCGGCTCGGCGCTGCCTGAGCCCCGCAGAAATGGAAGCCGGTTTCGCCGGGATGGCCGATCGGCCAGCGGCAGCCGCGGTCGCTGACCATCGCGACCATGGCAGGTTTCGGCTTGGCTTTGGCAGGGCTCGGCTGGGAGAGGCCGATACGATGGGCCTTGCCGATGACTGCATTACGGGTGACCCCGCCGCCGAGGGTTTCGGCGATCTGACGCGCGCTCATACCTTTCGCCCACATATCCTTGAGTTGCAGAACTCTTTCTTCGCTCCACTCCACGGTGGCCTCCCATCGAAGATCTAGGGGCGTATCACGACACCCCAACTATATTCGGTGGAGGAGGCGAGGGCGAGTCTTTTGCGAAGACCGGCCGTTTCCGGCCGACTCCCGAGCGCGCCGCGAGGCGCTCACCGACGAATCGACCTTCCGCCGAAGAGTGAAGGCCGCGGCTTCTACAGACCTCAGGCGACTCGGACAAGCGATCGAAAAGAGAACGCGACCTTCTGTCGCGAACGCCGAAGCGCCCATGCCTTCCCAAGGCCGATGCAAAGCCGTTGGCGGACTGTGCTAGCGTTTGCGGGTCGAAATCCCCAAACCGCGTTCTAGAGGCTTAAACAAAAGGGAGATTGTAGAGATGTCGAAACCCAGGACCCGGTGGGCCATCGGACTGGCAGGGCTCGCGTCCTCGCTGGCCTTTGCGCTTGCCGCCCCCCAACCCGCCCAGGCCCAGAAGGTTCTGCGCGTGGTGCCGCACGCCGACGTCAAGGTGCTGGACGGCTACCAGACGACGGCGACCATCACCGGGATGCACATGATCTCGGTCTACGACACGCTGTTCGCGTGGGACAACAAGCTCGAAGTGAAGCCGCAGATGGTCGAGCGCTTCACCGTGTCGCCCGACAATCTGAAATACACCTTCACGCTTCGCCCGGGCCTCAAGTGGCATGACGGGACGGCAGTCACCTCGAAGGACATCGTTCCCTCGTTGAAGCGCCTGTTCGCGCGCGAGACGGTGGCGAAGGTCGCCCAGCCCTACATCGCCAGCATCGACGGCGTCGACGACAAGACCTTCACCATCACGCTGAAGGAGCCGTTCTGCTGCCTGACGCTGATGATGCCTGGCACTTCGACCGCCTATGGCGGCATGTACCGTGAGAAGGAGGCGATGATCGACCCGAACACGCCGATCACCGAGACGATCGGATCCGGGCCGTTCACCTTCAACAAGGCCGAGTGGGTGCCGGGTGCGAAGGTCGTCTATGACAAGAACAAGGACTACGTGCCGCGCTCCGAGGCGCCGAGCGGCATCGCCGGCGGCAAGGTCGTCAAGGTCGATCGCGTCGAATACAAGGTCATCGCCGACGCCGCGACCGCGTTCACCGCGCTCGGCGCGGGCGAGGTCGATCTCCTCGACCAGCCGGCCCTCGACCTGATTCCGACGGTCGAGAAGAATCCTGATGTCGTGATCGGCAACATCACGATGCTGGAGAATTACGGCGGCCTGCGTCCGAACGTGCTCTTCCCGCCGTTCAACAATCCGAAGGCCCGTCAGGCGCTGGCGCTGATGGTCGATCAGACCGAGTACGCCCAGGCCGCCTATGGCGACAAGAAGTACTGGCGCACCTGCATGTCGATGATGGTCTGCGGCGGCCCCTACGGTTCCGAGGCCGGCGGCGATCCCTATCGCAAGCAGGATCTCGCGAAGGCGCGCGAGCTGCTCAAGGAGTCCGGCTATAACGGCGAGAAGATTGTGGTGATCGGCGCCGCCGACATAGCCAGCCTCAACGCGCTGACGCTGATGACGATCGAAAACCTGAAGAAGATCGGTGCCAACGTCGAGCCGGTCATCGCCGACTGGGGTTCGATCGTTACCCGCCGCTCGAAGATGGACCCGCCGGACAAGGGCGGCTGGCACATCTTCCACACCACCTTCGGCGGCGCCGGCGGCGCCAACCCGCTGACCAGCCTGCCGGTCGGCACCAACTGCGAGAAGGCATGGTTCGGCTGGCCATGCGATGCGCAGGCCGAAGAGCTTCGCGCCAAGTTCGCCAAGGAGCCCGACGTCGAGAAGCAGAAGGTGATCGCCGAGCAGCTGCAGAAGCGGCTGTGGGAAGTGATCCCCTTCGTGCCGCTGGCCCAGTACACCCAGCCGGTTCCGCACCGGAAGAACGTCACCGGCCTGCTGCTGGCGCCGATCCAGGTGTGGTGGAACATCGACAAGTCGTGATCTAGACCGCCCTTCCACGGGCGCAATAGAAAAGGGCGGCGGGACTCGCGTCCCGCCGCCCTCTTCGTTTCAGGTCGACGTCGTCAGCTCTTGTCGACGTTCCAGAAGGTGATGATGGTCGCCTTCAGGAGACCGGTCACGTTCTTGCGGAAGAAGGTCGGCTGATCGTACTGGCCGGTGACCGCTAGCGGCTGCACCTCGTAGAGGCGCTTGTGATAGGCCTCGGCAATCTTCTTCTGCTCCTCCGGCGACGCCGCCGCCAGGAACTGGTCGCGAAGTTTCATCGACTCCTGGTCGCACGGCCAGCCGAACCAGTTCTTGCCGGCACAATCCTCGTTAACCGCCACATTGGTCAGAGGATGGTGCATGGAAACCCCGCCCCAGGTGGTGTGGAAGATGTTCCAGCCGCCCTGGTCTGGTGCTTCCTTCTTCGCGCGCCGGGTGACGATCGAGCCCCAGTCGGCGAGGATGACCTCGACGTTGCCGCCGATCGCCTTCAGCTTCTCGGCGGTGACCAAGGTCATCGCGTTGAGCGAGGGCAGGTCGGAAGCGCCGATGATGGTGATCTTCTCGCCCTTGTAGCCCGACTCGGCAAGCAGCTGCTTCGCCTTCGCCATGTCGGCCTTCTTGTAGGGCTCCGATCCCGCCTCGGTCCCGTAAGGTGCACCGCAGACGAAGTAGGAGTGGCAGACGCTCCACAGTTTCTCGTCGTCGCCGAAGCCGGCGCGGAGATAGTCGAGCTGGTCGACCATCATCTGCAGGGCCTGCCGCGCCTTCACGTTGTTGAACGGCGGGTGCAGATGGTTCGGGCGGATGACGCCGACCGCCGGAACCGGCGTCAGCACTTGCATCCGGACGTCGGGATTGTTGCGGACCAGCTTCACCATGTCGAGCGGCGGCTGGTCGACGAGATCGACCTCGCCAGCATTCAGAGCCGCGATCGAGGTCGCCGAATCCGGGATGACCTTGAACTCGACGCGATCAAGCTTCACGACCTTGCCGCCGGCAAGCCCGCTCGGCGGCTCGGAGCGCGCGGCGTAGTCGGTGTTCTTGTCGTAGACGACCTTCGATCCCGGGACCCATTCGGCCTTGTTGAACTTGAAGGGACCGGAGCCGATGGTCTCGCTTATTACCGTGCCAAGGTCGACCGAAGCCTCCTTCTCCCGCAGGATCACCGGCAGCTGGCCGCCGGACGACGCCAGCGAGAACAGCACCGGACCGTAGGGCTCCTTCATCTTTATGACGAAGGTCTTGTCGTCGACTGCTTCCATGCCGGCCATGCGGTCGCCGAGCGAGCCGCCGACCGAATCCTTCTTCATCCAGCGCGTCAGCGAGGCCAGCACGTCCTTGGTGGTGACCGGCGAGCCGTCATGGAATTTGAGGCCGGGACGGAGCGTGAAGGTGTAGGTGAGATTGTCGGCGGAGACCTTGTGGTCGCCGACCATCTGCGGCTTCGCCTCGAGCTTCTCGTCCCAGTTGAACAGGAAGTCGTAGATGTAGACGCCATGCATCAGTGTGATGGTGGCGGTTGTGGTGGTCGGGTCGAGCACCTTGAGGTCGGCGTGCGGCACGACCCGCAGCACCTTCTGGGCCGCGGCCGGCGTGGCCGCGAGCCCGATCGCTACGGCAACGGCCATGGCCGCGCCGAAGATCCGGGGAATCGCTGTCATTGACTGAGGTCTCCCTGATGTTTGCGGGAGTGAGGCCCTCTGGCTTGGTCGAAACCCATCGGCTCCCCGCTTCCCGATGAGGAAGGCTAGCAGCCCCGGCGCATCAGGGACAGATCGTAGGTAGTTTCCCTGCCTATCCCCGCCCCTCGCCGCTCTCGGCCTTCTTCGCCCGCGCGAACCGCGAGATCCCCATCTCATCCAGCTCGGTCTGCTCGAGCTTCGCGAGACGCTGCGCCTCGCGCTTTTCGCGATTGGCCTGGGTGATCTCCGCCTGCTTGAGCTCGAGGAAAAGACCGGACAACTCATCGCGCAACCGCTCGACCTCGACATCGGCGGCGCGGATCGCCGCTTCCGTCATCTCGCGCCGCCTGAGGTAGAGCTTCGCGTAGTTGGCATAGCCTCGGCCGGCCTCATAGGAGGCCCGAGCGGCGGTTTGCTCGCGCTTGAGCTCTTCTCCGAGGTCGACCAGGGCCTGACGGCACGCGTCGGCCTCCCGCTGGGCTTCGGAGAGCTCGCGCCGCTTCTCGTCGACGCGCCACTGCACCAGACGGATGAGGCTGCCGAGATCCTTCACGTCGAGGTCACGCCGCGGGCGGCGGGTTGTTCAGGATCTGGGCGAGCTGGGCATACCCGGCATCGAGGTCGCAGCGCTCGTCCTTGTCCTGCTTGAGGAAGGCTTCGAGCAGCGGGTTATAGGCGATCGCCTGGTCGACCGCCGGATCGGTGCCGCGGCGATAGGCACCGAGCCGGATCAGCTCGGCCATATCCTCGTAGGTGCTGAGCAGGTTGCGTGCGCGCATCACCAGCTGGTTCTCCACCGGCGAATTGCATCCGGGCATGGCGCGCGAGATCGAGCGCAGCAGGTTGATCGCCGGATACCGCCCTCGCTCGGCAATCTGACGTTCGAGCACGATATGCCCGTCGATGATGCCGCGCACGGCATCTGCGATCGGCTCGTTGTGATCGTCACCTTCGACCAGCACGGCGAAAAGGCCGGTGATCGCGCCCTTGCCCGTGCCCGGACCCGCCCGCTCCAGCAGGCGCGGCAGCTCGGTGAAGACGGTCGGCGTATAGCCCTTGGAGGCCGGCGGCTCGCCGGCGGAAAGGCCGATCTCGCGCTGGGCCATGGCGAAACGGGTGATCGAGTCGATCAGGCAGAGCACTTCCATGTCCTGGTCGCGGAAGAACTCGCTGACCGTCAGCGTCAGGTAGGCGGCCTGGCGGCGCATCAGAGGCGACTCATCCGAGGTCGCGACGACGACGACCGAGCGCGCCAGGCCTTCGGGTCCCAGGATGTCCTGGATGAACTCCTGCACCTCGCGGCCGCGCTCGCCGACCAGCCCGATGACGTTGACGTCGGCGGAGGTGTAGCGGGCGATCATCGACATGGTGACCGACTTGCCAACGCCCGATCCGGCGAAGATCCCCATGCGCTGACCTTCCACCGTGGTGAGGAAGGTGTTCAGCGCCCGCACGCCAAGGTCGATCTTGCCGCCGAGACGTCGGCGGGCGTGCGCCGGTGGCGGATTTGCCCGGAGCGGATAGGGGACACGCCCATTGGCCAATGGCCCCTGGCCGTCGATCGGCTCGCCCATGGCGTTGACCACGCGTCCCAGCCAGGACCGGTCCGGGAAGGCGACCGGCTCCGACTCGGCCACTTCGGCCCGATTGCCGACGCCGACTCCCTCCAGACCCACGAAAGGCATGACCAGGGCCCGATCCTTGCGGAAGCCGACGACCTCGCAGGGAACCCGCCGCCCGCCCCGGGCGAGAAGGTGGCAGCGGTCGCCGATCGAGAGCTGGCGCTCGACCCCGCCGACCTCGACCAGCATGCCCAGAATCGAGGCAACCCGGCCGAATAGCCGGTATTCGGACAGCTTTTCGAGCTGATCGACGGCCTGTCTCAATGGGTTGACGTGCATCGGTCCAATCCCACGAGGGTTGGCGTTCGGGGCGGTGAGCATCCTATCACGGATGCTGGAAACCGGCTCCCGTCACTCGGCTGTTAACCAAGTCTTAGGGAGTTGTTAATAGCATCGGTTAACCTTCTTGGGGGTAGCGATGCGCGTCCTTCTGGTTGAAGACGACTCCGCCACGGCGCGGTCGATCGAGCTCATGCTGAGGTCCGGCGGCTTCGTGGTGGACACGAGCGAGTTCGGCGAGGACGGCATCGAGGTCAGCAAGCTCTACGACTACGACATTATCCTGCTCGACCTGATGTTGCCGGACATCGACGGATATGAGGTCCTGAAGCGACTGCGCGCGCAGAAGGTAACCACGCCGATCCTGATCCTCTCCGGCCTCTCGGAGATGGACAACAAGATCAAGGGGCTGGGGTTCGGCGCCGACGACTACCTTACCAAGCCCTTCGACCGCCGCGAGCTGATCGCCCGCATCCAGGCGATCGTCCGCCGCTCCAAAGGCCATGCCGCTTCGGTGCTGAAGACCGGGCGCCTCACCGTCAACCTCGCCGCACACACGGTCGAGATCGACGGCAAGCCCGTCCATCTCACCAGCAAGGAGTACGGGATCCTCGAGCTCCTGTCGCTGCGCAAGGGAACGACGCTGACCAAGGAGATGTTCCTCAATCATCTCTACGGCGGCATGGACGAGCCGGAGCCGAAGATCATCGACGTCTTCATCTGCAAGCTGCGCAAAAAGATCTCGAAGGTCGCCGGCGGCGACACCTTCATCGAGACGGTATGGGGTCGCGGTTATGTGCTGCGCGATCCCAGCGACGTGAAGGCCAAGGCGAGCTGAGGCTCGGCGCTACGCCAGCCTGAGCGCGATTCCGACGCGATCGGGCCCCGGCTCGATCGCCACCTTTGCGCCGATCTCGCGGGCCAGCCGACCGACATAGGCGGCACCGACGTTCTTCGCCTCGAGAACCGCCGGATCCGGGGACTGCCCACTCATCAGGGTGATCAGAACCGCGTCGGCCGCCGGCTCGATCCGCGCACCGGCGCCGTCCGCGACGACTCGGGCGCCACCCGGCGGATCGACCGACACCACTACCTTGCCGCCGCGCGGCAGCGAGTCGGCTGCCAGCGCGATCATGGCGAGAAGAAGCTTGAGCCCGCTCCGCGGCAGGCCGATCGCCGCATCCTCGGGCTTCGTCGGCCAGTCGAGCGCGACCTTGCCGCCGGCAAGGAAGCCTTCGGCGAAAGCGCGGACTTCCTGAATGCTCTGCCCTTCATCGTGCCCGGCGAAGCCGTAAGCGACACGGAAGAATGCGATGCGCTTCATCGCCCGGTCGGCCGACGACGCGACGAGGTCGAGCGCATCCTGCTGCATGGTGTCACAGAACTCCGAGAGGAGCTCGACGCCGTTGGCGATCGCGCCAATCGGGTTCACCAGGTCGTGGCAGAGACGGGAAGCCAGCATTTCCGCCAGCTTGAGATCGAACACGTTCATGACGCTTTCCTGGACGATCGCTACGACAATGTATAACCGCCGTCGATGACGATGCTCTGGCCGGTGACATAGGAGGACGCGTCGGACAGGAGATAGATGATCGCGCCCACCACCTCGCCTGGCGTGCCGATACGCTGCATCGGAACGCGCTTCGTGATCTCGGCCATATAGTCCGGCCGATCGGGCCCCCGCCTCTTCGGCATGAAGCCTGGTGCGATGGCGTTCACGCGGATACCGTCGGCGGCGACCAGGACCGCCAGATAGCGGGTCAGCTGCAGGATCGCGGCCTTGGCCGCGGGAAGGAAGACCGGCGGCTCGTTGCCGAGATCGAGATATGTCCGGATATCGGGTGCGACCAGGCCCCAGATCGAGGAGACGTTGACGATCGCTCCGCCTCCGGCGGCCTTCATGACCGGAAGGCAGAGCTTGGAGCAGCTGAAGTAGTGGCTGAAATTCCTTGTCAGCCCCTCGGCCCAGGCGTCCGACGACATGTCCATATTGAGGCCGCGCACGGCACTGGCGGCGTTGTTCACCAGGCCGTCGATGCGCCCTTCCTTGGCGGCGACGGCATCGACAGCCTTGGCAGTCGCCGCCTCGTCCGTGACGTCCACCGCAATGCAGGACAGCGCCGCTGCCGGGTTCCTCTTCCTGAAGTCGTCGAAAACCGCAAAATTGCCGGGTGTGCGGCCGAAGCAATAGACGCGCGCGCCGCGCTCCGCCATCGCCTCGCTCATCGCGCGCCCCAGATGGCCTGCGCCTCCGGTCACGATGACGACTTTCCCTGAGACCGAGAAAAGCGCGTCGCCGGCCATCATGCACTCCTAGCCTGCGGACGGCCGAGGGAGCGGAGATCGAGCTTCGCTACGAGAGCCCGAGGACGATCGAGCACGCCATAGGGGTCGAGCACGAGCCGCCCCCGCATTACGGCAGCGATCCGTACCGGATCGAGATCCTTGAACTCCGGCCACGGCGTCATGATCGCCAGCGCCTCGGCGTCTTCGCAGACGCTCAACGCATCGGCCGCATGCGCGGCCCAGGGTGGCAGCACGAAATCCCTCACCTGCGGATCATAAACCTTAGCCGACACGCCTTCGAGCCGCTGGAGAAGCGCCACCGCCGGCGAGTTCTTGGTCGAGGTGGTGTTCTCCTTGTACGCCAGACCGAGGACCGCGAGCCGATAAGGCTTCGGCCGCGAAGCGAGGATCGGGCGCAACTGGCGGAGCACCCAGTCCCGGCGGTCGCGATGATTGTCGATGAAGGCATCGACGACGCCGGCATGCGTCCCGTGCTCGGCGGCGAGCCTCAGAATGGTCGCGAGGTCCCGCATGAGGTTGCCGCCGCCGATGCCGAGCCCGGGCGCAAGATAGGCCTTGGGGCCGATGCGGGCATCCAGCCGCAGGGTGGGCGCGATCTCGCTCCAGTCGGCGCCGGTCACCTCGCAGATCCCGGCCAGCGTATTGGTCATGCTGACCGAGGCGCACAGGAAGGCATTGATCGAGATCTTCGCCAGCTCGGCGCTTTCGAGCGCCATCGGCATGATCGGGCAGCCGAACGCGGCCAGGAATTGCTGATAGGCGGGCGGCAAAACGCGATCGTCGCCGGGACAGCCGACGATGAAGCGCTCGGGACCGAGAGCGCGTTCGACCGCGCGGCCGAAGATCAGGGTCTCCACCTGGCAGTGGAGCCTGCCCGTCGCCGGCTGACGCGCGCGGGTGAAGCCCGGCGGCACCTGGCTCAGCACAACGCGGGTCGACTCCGGCCGCGTCGCGGCCAAGACGATGTTCAACAGGCGCTCGATGTCGGCGAGGTCGCTCGTCCCGCTGTCGTCGGTCGGGGTATCGCCCGCAACGAAGACGACGTCCGCCTTGGCTAAGTCGCTGGCGACCGCCGTCGCGGTGAGGCGCGCCCCGACGTCCCTCAGAAGGTCATCCAAGCCCGGCTCGAAGAACCCCATCCGCCCGGCGCGAAAGGCATCGATCACCGATGGATCCGGATCGTAAAGAAGCGTCGGGAATCCCTTGGCCGCCGCTGCGGCAGCCGAAAGGACGCCAAGATGCGTGCCTCCGGCCATGGCGATCACGGGCAGCGTCACGCCGCGGCTCCCGCCAGTTCGCCGAGACGCACATCGAGCCAACGGTCGTTCGCCAGATTGCCGGGATTGCCGGCAGCGCAGAGACCTCTGAAGTGCTCGTACTCCAGCTGCCAGGTCGGATCGTCCTGGATCAGGGTAATCGCCTCCTCGGGGGGACGACCCGACGGCAGCACGCGCTTTCGGTGCGTGAAGGTCGACGGCCCCCATTTGCAGAGGGAACGGATGTGGGCGCTTCCCGCTTCTCCGTAGACGTCGCAGACGAAGTCGTTGCGCCAGCTGGTCATCATCATTTCCAGCGTGACGTCCAGCGAACCCTTCGCGTGCAGGATCGCGTGATCGGGGCTGTTGGTCTCGAAGCGATTGGCAGCGACCAGCCGGAAGCGCATATCGCGGTCGCCGAAGAGAAACAGCACCATGTCCAGGAGGTGCGAGCCGAGGTCGGAGATCACGCCGTCGCCCTGATCGCGCCAGGGCGACGCGCGGACGAGCCGCGCCGTGCCGTTGCCGTAGAAGAGACGGCAGGCGTAGAGGCGGCCGAGGCC
>JADMIO011472229.1_pt1 | contig 39564 bp, 26 predicted proteins | sample 8958161 | NCBI WGS metagenome assembly JADMIO01 (sample SAMN16585339, study PRJNA669376) | soil metagenome | isolation source: Crop rotation soil | place: USA: Cullars Rotation, Alabama | collected 2011 | reverse complement strand
TTCTTCGTCAAACCCGCCGAGCACGTGCGCAAACCGAGCACGATACATTCGGCACTTTGCTGAAACGAATCGGAGTCGAGTGGGCGTTGATTACCGAGAAAGCCGAAGCTGCATTCGAAGCCATGGCTGGCAATCACCCATCAATCTAGCGATATGCTTGCTCGTATCGAATACTTCTTTCGTCGAGCGCGGCGGCTGCTGAGTCGCAGCGAGTGGGCAATTCCTTTGCTTGGCCTTCCCGTGATCAAAGGCGCGGGCAACGAACCGGGTTTGATCTTGATTCAGATTGATGGTCTTTCGCGTCGTCAAATGGAACGAGCGATCGAACGTGGACGGATGCCCTTTCTGCGAAGACTGCTTGAGCGGGAACAGTACGAGACCTACACATTCTATTCCGGTCTGCCTTCAAGCACGCCGGCGGTGCAGGCTGAATTGTATTACGGCGTCCGCTGTGCGGTTCCGGCATTTAGTTATTTCGATCGTTCTTCACGCCAGGTTTTTACGATGTTTATGGCGGATTGCGCCAAAGAGCTGGAAGGTCGTTTGGAAAAATGCGGCGAGGGCCTTCTGCGTGGAGGCAGTTCGTGGTCCAATATTTACTCCGGCGGTGCAAGTGAAGAAGAGACTCATTTCTGTGCGGCGAGCTTGCGCATTCGCGACGTGTTTCGCACACGACCTCTCGTCCGATTTCTTACATTCCCGTTGTTCCACTTTCTTTCCCTAGTGAAAATCATTTCGCTGCTGGTGGTGGAATTTTTCCTGGCATTGTGGGATTTGTTTTTAGGGGTCGCGCGCGGCGAGAGTTTTTACGAGGAATTCAAAGCTGTTTTGAAACGGGTATTCATCTGCACCGCACTTCGTGAAGTGCTGACCATCGGGGTAAAAATTGACGCCGCCCGTGGCTTGCCCGTCATCCATGTGAATTTTTTTGGGTACGACGAGCAATCCCATCGTCGCGGACCGTCATCGGCCTTTGCGCACTTGAGTCTCGCGGGCATAGATCGCGCGATCAAAAATATTTACCGTACGGCCCAACGTTCGGCCCGGCGGGATTACCAGGTGTGGGTTTTCTCAGATCACGGGCAAGAGGCGGCGACAAGTTTTGACAAGATAAATCCCGACGGCTTGGAGGAAGCCAGCAGCCTTGCCCTCAACGGGGCGGAACGCAAGCCCAAGGGTGGCCCTCCTCGCGTCCGATCAGCGCGCGCGCGTTTTACGGGAGAAAGAACCAGTTCGCGCGGAATTGTGGACTGGTTCCGCACGGAGATGCTTACGCTGTTTGAACAAAAACCGTTCACTATCGCGGCGATGGGTCCGGTGGGGCATCTCTATCTTAAAGAAACTCCCGATCCGAAACAGAAGCGTGAGATCGCCACCCGCCTGGTGCACAAAGGTGTGCCCAGTGTGCTGATGTGTAGCGACTCCGACCGCGTGGAGTGGATTCACGCACATGGCGTTTCTTTGCCGTCAGAGGCGGCGGATTTTCTACCGCATCCAGCGCCGTTGAGGGCCGAAATAGTGCGCGACCTTGTAGCGCTCTGCCGGCATCAATTCGCTGGCGATCTGATCCTGCTCGGTTGGGGACCGAACAAATCTCCGGTGACCTTTGTCAACGAGCGCGGGTCACATGCCGGCCCCGGGCCGGAGGAAACGCAGGGATTCGTTCTCGTTCCGGCACTGACGCGTTTGCCTGATCAAACCGCGGAGTTTTTACGGCCTTCAGACTTGCGGGCAGCGAGCTTGCATTTTCTCGGACGCCACGCTTTGCCTTCGCGCTCTTTGAAGCTTCGGCCTGCCGTGCGCCAGGTTCGCGTGATGACTTACAATGTGCACAGTTGTCACGGGATGGATGGCAAGATTTCGCCGCGTCGTATCGCGAGCGTGATTGAACGCTACAATCCAGATGTTATCGCCTTGCAGGAATTGGATTTTGGGCGCGTCCGCTCGCAACGGCACGATCAACCCCGTCTAATCGCTGAGAAACTCGGGATGCATCTCGCGTTTTGCCCCACCGTTGTGGAGCACGACGAGCAATACGGTCATGCGTTGTTAAGCGCGTTTCCAATGAAAGTCATCCGGACGGACGTTCTTTGCAGCGGGAGGCGATCTGAGCGTCTCCAACCTCGGGGCGCGCTTTGGGTGTGTGTTGAGATTGAAGGAATCAGGCTCAATTTTATGAACACGCACTTCGGCTTGCGACGGAGCGAACGTCTCGCGCAGGCCACGGATCTGCTCGGTCGTAATTGGATTGGCGCGATGGGTGAAAACGAGCGACTCGTTCTTTGCGGAGATTTCAACATGTTCCCCCGCAGCATTCCCTATCGCGCTTTAACGCGCCGGCTGCGTGACGTTCAGGGCGATACAGTTCACTTTCCGCCGCTCAATACCTTCAGCACGCTCCGTCCGATGATGCGAATTGATCACATCTTTGTTTCAAGACATTTCGTTCCCACCCGCATCCTCGTGCCAAGGAATCACCTCACTCGCGTCGCCTCTGATCATCTGCCCCTTATCGCAGATCTTACTTTTCAAGAAGGCGTAACCTGAGAGTGTTCGACGCAATTTTGTTCCGCCGCCACCTTGAGTTTGCGCCGTTTCAGCCGTCGAAAGACATATCGGCTAAGGCCAAACAAGAATGCTGCATACGCGATTAGAAAGATGATTCTGGGTTTTGTCATCGAACCTGTGAATCCGCCGAAAAAAATTCCCAACGACGCCGTCACCAAGTGGATGGGCAAACAAGTCCAGAAGAACTGACGGAAAGGGACGCCTGCCAGGACAAGTAAGTAATTTTTTAGCGCGTAGGAAGCGCCGGGCATCAACGAGACGAGCAGACAAACCGCCACATATTCACCCTCTGGAACTTGTGGTTTTTGCCGTCGCAATTTGCGCAACAGCATTTCGAGGGGACGCTTCAGCCAACTGTGTGCGACCCACCATGAAGCCAAGAGATGAATTACAATTGCCGCACCAGCAATCACCAAGCCCCACGTGTGGCCGAATTTAGCGCCACCGACCACATACAAAATGCTCGCGGGCACACCTACGATCGGCAGCAGAGCCATCAATAGGAACACGACAAACCCGTTCAACGGCTGCACTCGATCATATAACCATTTCAGATCGAGCAACCATGCCGCCAGCGCCATAGACACCACCCCAAGACAAGTGACCAGCCAGAACAGTGGATTATCATTCAACCCTTTCGGGCTTTTTTCTGACATCGCAGGAATAAGAAACTTGACGTTAATTCTGTTACTCACTGAAGCCGTCTAACGATACCACGAAGAAATTTTCTTGCCAGCTGCGCATCGGCGAGAACTTTGGCTGGCGGTGAATTCCCGTTCAATTCGAGAATCAGTGTGCCGCCGAACTTGATCCTTGCCAGCTGCGCCAACAATCGCTCCCAATCAATTTTTCCCATTCCAGGTGGAAGGTGATCGTCAAATCGCCCTCCATTATCGCTGGCATGAATCATCCATAGATGACCAGAAACCTTGTGAACGACCCCGAATAAATCGCCGGAAAGAGATGCATGGCCGGTATCCAGGCAAAGTCCCACATCGCATTCCACCATCGAACCGACAATCCACAATAATTCGCGCACGGGTCCGGTGAACAAATGTGGCAACATGTTTTCGAGAACCAAGCCGACTTTTTTCTCACGGCAATATCTCGCAATCCGATTCAGGCTTTCGGCAGCCAGGTCCATGCGTTGCAACCGTTCCGAACGGGGAATGTCGGCGCGCTCCGGCCCGGGATGAATCACCAGATATTTGACCGCAAGCGCAGAAGCCGAATCCGCCGCTCGCATCACTTCGCGAATGGAATGATCCCGTTGCGATGCGTCCGGTGAGGTGATGTCAATTTCATTTCGAAACGGCGCGTGCATTGAATAGGGTTCAAGCCCCAGGCGATCCATTTCATTCTTTGCGCGGTTAACCGCGGCAACGTCGTGGTAATCCAGATGTTTTGGAAAGGAACAGATTTCAATTGTGCCGAACCCCGCGTTGCGCATCGGTTCGAGGCAATCGAATATGCTCTGTTCATAGAAAGAGCCCGTGGAAAGGCCGACTTGCCAGTCTATCATGTTGTATCCTTCTTCTGAGAGAGTCCTTGAACGGTTCAAAGTTCTCATTCCATTCGTGCGCCGCTCCGCGTAATTGATCCACCGGTGGACAACTGAAATCTGACAAATCATCCCGTCCGCTCACAATCAATCCGGTGAACAAACGACAATAGAAATCCGCCCGCGTTGCGGCGTCATAACAAAACCATTCGTTCCCCCATCCGTAATCACGCTCGAACTTCGAGCGAACCAGGCCGGCAATGTGTCGAGGATGCCATCCCAGCGCCAGAAACACGCGCACCAAGTGACGCAAGCATCCGGGCTTTAAAAGCAAATCATTCGGCTCTTCAAGAATCTTCCGCGCTGATGGCGGCAAGATGTTTAAATCAGTTGCATCGTACGAGAGCGGCCATCGTTCCGGCGGTTCGTGCTCCTGCGAATAATACCAGGCATGAATTTGGGCCAGTTGCGAGGCGCGATAGCTTTTTATCAGCTCCGCCGAACCCGCCGATTGTTCGGGAATGCGCGCTGTGGCCTCGCGCGCAACCCGCTTTGCTTCTTCCGCATCACGCATCATTCGAGCGGCACGAAGTTCATCAAACCCTTCCACCGGCAATATGAATAATGGAGGAATTTCGCTCACCACGTCATGTCCGATGAACTGCGCCTGTTGCAAAGGTTTATAATAAACACTGAATGGCACGCGAACGCCGCGTGTATGAAGGGGGTCGCCATATTCAGTCAGATCAATCGAGATACTTTCCCTCACTCCCTGATTTGAGACGGTCTCAACAGCGCTGAGAGTCAATGGAACGGAAGATTGCCCCGGGTCTTTCTGGAGAATCTCGTGCGCCAAATATTCCAACACCAACGCGAGTCCCGCGAAAGCCCGTGCCAGAGGTTGCTCGATTGCTTCTGAATTGGACCAAACGGCCTGAGCGTATTTCCCCTGCAACGAAGGGGTAAGATGTCCCAATTGCGCTAATTCCAGAAAAGCCGCGGAGTCGCGTCGGATGTTCCATGTAAAATGATGCCCCCGCCCACTCAAGACGTGCAACGCGGTAATGCCGAAGTTTTTTAACTTAGCTTCAATGACGCGCACGATGGGTTGCTCAAGAGCGTACACCGCCTCGAAGTCTTGATACGAGTGCCCTGGATCATCAAGATTCACATAGTCAATATCCAGGTTTACGACCAAGTAATTCCGATCCCAAAGCGAACGATAGATTTCCTTTCTCTCTTCGAAGCAACGATCCAGTTCCATCGGGTCAAGCGGGGCAGTTCGACAATCTTGCGAGGCATCGTTGCCGTTAATGTAAACTGCGGATATCCCCACTTCTGAATCTCCACCCAGAAACTCGCGAATCCGGGTGCGAACAATCGGATCGGAATAGTAATCGGCAACAATGGCATTCCAATCATGCCTTTGTCCTGCTACTGCATGTTCTGCTTTTTGCACCATTGAAATCTAACGCACTTTCGAGATCGGTTGCCCATATCGCAATCACTTCGGATTGCAGAGTCCTGTGTCAGTATTTTTCTGAGTCAATGCCAACCTTTGCCCGATACCTTTACGTGACCAGCATGTGAAATGGAGGCAATCTCCGCCAAAGCATCTGTGCGGCGGCGTAGGAGAATTCCCCATCCAAATTCAGCAGGCAGGCGGATAACGAGGCTCTGTTCTCCAACAACATGAGAATCGATTGGATGAGAAACATTGCCGCTAACGGACTCGCTCCCATATTTTTCGGTAATATTTCATCGGGTTCACAACCTCTGTCAGAGATTGACCCGAACCATTGCACAATAATTTTTCCAGTCGGTTTTCAGATTCACCCGTGTCCCAGAGTAAAATCGAAAGCGCAGTGAGAATACGTTCCCGTGGATGCCGTTCACTCGTGGCTGAAAAAAATACAGCCGGACCGAAGATGGAAGCGTTGATCATCCGATTATGCGCAGGACTCGTTTCCGGGCACTTGTCTTCAGTGCTGGTATTATACTCGTTTGCGGAGTGGAATTTTTTCCCCAAACGCTTGCTTTCGAGCCAGAGCCACACCGGCAACATCAATTCCACCATACGTTGGTGGCGCGTTCGCAAAATATCCGCCGCAGCAATTGAACGCCGCGGATGCAACTTGAATTCGACTCCTACAGCATGATGATGACGCACTTCGTCAATCCACGGCAAATCCTTCGCTGGAGGAAGCGCGGCTAACCGCTGGTGGCGCTCTCGGCAACTCCAATGATACTGCCCGAATGCGGTGAGCACGGCATCGCCAAGCGCGAGCTGGGCTTTCGAAATATTGCGGGCTACGAAATCGCCGTCCTCTGCCGAAAGAACTTCATGGGCCAATTTTTCTCGCGCTAACAGCAATCCGGTACCGCGATTCATTAGAAGGCGGGTAGCTTCGGCCAGAGGTAAATGACGTGGATCACGATGATGGTCGCAATCATGGAAAATATTTGCTTCACCTGATAACCGATGATGTCCGACTACTAAATCGTAATAGAACATGCTGGGTCTGCTCCGACGAAGCTGAGCGAGCGAAATGATATGGAATTCAACATCCACCAGCGCCGCTGGCATCATTCTTTCACCAAGCCGAGCAAGCCGCCGCTCAAATCGCCGCCGATTCAAAAAGCGGTTCCCTCTCAAACAGACATAAAATTCCAAATCGTTATACGGTTGGTCTCCGGCCTCTTTTTTGAGGACTCCGCCTTCGCCGCGGCCATAACCGCCGCCAAGCAGCAGCGCTTCCAAATGGTATCGCCAAACAATTTTTCGCACCCCGCGCAAAGCAGCAGCGCATAGGTCAGCGAGGTGAGATTCCAGATTCTGATCGCCATCCAAAGTGAACCGCTTGGTTCCCGTTGGGTGTGCGAACCCAAATTGGTTTCGCTGACTGGCCTTGGTGGTAACTTCGGACATGACGCTCGAATAATTCACATTCACGATTCGGAGGAGGCCCAGAGCGGTGGGCTCACAGATTCTCCCGTTGCACCGGCACGGAACTCATTCCAACCCTCACGAAAACCGGCGAAGCGTGCCTGTCGCTGCGTCCACCGAATCCGCACGGCGCTCGGCCATTCACGCAAGCGTCCATTCCGCTGACAGAAGCTCAAGTCACGCCGCACATCGTTCATCCAACCGAGCAAAACAGAGCGCGGCCATTTCCAGTCCATCGAAGAGTTCGGCCAAACAGCGGCCAGCGCTTTGCCTTCGCCGAAACCCCTTCTCCAACTTTGCGCCAATGTGTAGTTGTGAGAATGCATTACAACGGAGTCAGGCACGTAAACAATCCGGTAACCGCACGCGACACACCACCGCGTATATTCGTCGTCCTCCGAGTATTGCAGTCGCTCGTTGAATCCGCGTTTCATCCAGATGTCTTTGCGAATGCCACTGCTCGCCATACTGAAGAAATGTGGCCAATGAACGGATTCTCGCTCGGGACCGAAACACCGCTCGTAATCGTGAACAAAAGCTGCCTGACAATCTGGACGTGGAATCTGCCGACCAAACACCGCGGCTACTTGAGAATCCATGAGAGCCGTCACAAGAGGCCGCAACCAATTCGGGCCTTGCGGTGTGGCATCGGCATTCAGAAAAATTCCGAATTCGGCTCTCGAAAGCTCCATTCCGCGATTCATAACGCGCGAGGGATTGTATTCGCCCTGAGGAATACGAATGAAATGCCGCGGCGACATTTGTTCAATCAATTCAACCGACCCATCAGTCGAACCTGAATCAATGACGATCAATTCCCATTCACTGTAGTTTTGCGCGAGCAGTGCGGGCAGAGTTTTCTTCAAGGCCCAAGCTTCGTTGAAAGACCGTATGATTACGCTGACGAGCGGATGACTCATGACGAAAACGAAAGCACCCTACGCTCGCCGCCAAACTGGGCACATGGGGTAGCAGCCCACCTCTTTCAGCGGGTTGTACCCCTCTTCTGACCATCACCGGAACACCTTAATGTCGTTTCAAATATCTTTTATGGCAGAGATAACAACCCCCATTCCACGCATTTCTATCGCCATACGAGCTTGGAATGAAGAAGCCGTGATCCGGCGCACGCTCAAATCAATTTTCGATCAAACGATCTACGCTGAATTGGCCGAACGCGGCGAGCATTGCGAGATCATCTGCATTCCCAATGGCTGCACGGACCGCACCGCGAGAGTGGCCACTGCGGTTTTTGCAGAGGAACGACGCTGGCATCCATTTGCGAAATCGTTCACCTGTCGTGTCACTGAAATGAAGGAGCCCGGGCGCAACCACACTTGGAATTCGTTTGTGCATTCCATTTCTCATCCCGAGGCCGAGTTTCTTTTTATAATGGACTCGGACATCCTGTTCAACGAACGGGGAACGCTGTTCAACATGTACGCCGCACTATTGAACAAGCCCGACGCCCAGGTTTCAACCGACCGCCAAATCAAGGACATTTCCCTAAAAAAGAAAAAGAAGCTCCTCGAACGACTCTCCCTTGCCACGACCAACATGACGCGCACAATTGAGGGGCAGATTACCGGCCAGCTTTATTGCATTCGTTCAAATATCGCGCGGAAATTCTGGCTGCCCAAGGATCTCGGTGCGCCGGATGACGGTTTCATCAAGGCAATTGTTTGCACAGATTTTTTCACGCACGAACTAAACGCCGCCCGCATTGTCACGGCCACAAACGCGTCACACATTTACGAAGCGTACGTTTCACCGCGCGACGTTCTCAATAATCAGAAGCGGCAGATGATCGGCCAAACCACCGTGCATGTGTTGATCGAGTACGTGAAGTCACTGCCAATGAAACAGCGGGCAAATCTGGCGGCGCATTTAAGACGCAAGGAGGCTGCCAACCCTGCGTGGATCAAACGGCTAATGGAAGAACACCTGCACCGTCACCGCCATTTTTGGCAACTGTTCCCGCACTTATTGACGTTTCGTTTTCAGCGCTGGTGGAAATTGAAAGGCCGTCAGCGACTCACCCATTTTCCTGCGGTTGTTGCCGGTTTCGTCGTGACGGTGATCGCCTGTGCCCTGGCCAATCGGCAATTACGACGGGGTGAGATCCATTACTGGCCCAAAGCGAGTCGAGCCAATTTCCATCGGCTGAACCTCGCTCGAAGTTAGCTCATGTTCCACTCGCCAATCGTTTTGCTCAGGTGTGGAAACTAAAGACGTCATTGGCTTGATGTTGCTGTTCGCGGCGGCGCTTGCCGGCGTGGGCGTGACGTGCATTTCCCGGCACGCTCGTGATGCTGCGTTCTTCCTCATGATTGCCACGGCGGTCATTGCGGAGCGTTTGGATATAAATTTTTTCAGCCGTTATTGGTATCGTGGCAGTACCCGTGGCGTGGAAATCTCATTCGTCGATATCATCGCGGTCAGCGTGCTCGTTAGTTCTTTTCTCCTTCCTGGGCGCGGAAATTCGCGCTGGCGTTGGCCGGCCGGTCTTCTGCCGATGTTGTTGTTCTTTTTTTACGCTTTGGCCGCAACACTGGCAATCGAGCCAAGAATCTTCAGTCTATTTGAATTGTCCAAAATGCTGCGCGGGCTGGTTCTGTTTCTGGCGGTTTTTATGTTCGTCCGTTCGGAACGCGAAATCCGACTGCTCGTTCTGGCTCTCTGTTGTGCAGGATGTTTGGAGGGCGCGTTTGTCCTGAAACAACGCTTGTTCAGCGGAATGGATCGTGCCGCCGGCACACTCGATCATGCGAACAGCCTTTCAATGTACCTTTGTCTCATCGCGCCTATTTTCGCGGCTGCAATCAATTCGACCATGCCGAGATTCATCCGCTGGTTCAGCGCGGTGGCGTTGGCGATGGCGTCTTTTTCAATTGTTCTGACAGTCTCGCGTGCCGGCGTGCCGATATTCGGCCTGGTTGTTCTTGGCACGACGCTGCTGTGCATGACATGGCGAATCACCTTGGGAAAAGTGGCGGCGATTTCGTTTTTTGGTCTGGGGATTACGGCGGTAGGTTTCATTTTTTTGGGCGATCTCAAGGAGCGTTACACTGAGTCCACCCTTTCTGACGAATATCTCGATCAACACACAATCGATAGTCGCGGATATTATCTTCGACTCGCCCGGCTCATTGTGGAAGATCGGTTTTTTGGAGTGGGGCTGAATAATTGGTCGTATGCCGTCAGCAAAGATTACGGTGAGCGATTGAATACACCTTACGCGCACTACGATGATATCCCCGCCGATTTCAACGATGAGGAGGATCTCAATATGAACTTCGCCGCGCCGGCTCATAATCTTTGTGCGCTGACCGTGGGTGAACTGGGAATCCCAGGCCTGATCTTATTTCTGTTCATGTGGCTACGTTGGTTTCAAATTGGCGCGAGTTTTTTTTGGCGGCGAAATCGCGAGGCGATGCATTTGATCGGCATCGGTTTGTTCTTCGGCATTCTCGGCGTTTTTTTGCAAAGTCTTACGGAATGGATTTTCCGCCAAACCCCGATTTATCTAACGTGTCATGCGTTGATTGGAGTGCTTGCCAGTCTGTATGTCACCAAACGGTCGCTGCGCCGCGCTTCTGAACACACGATGGATGTCGATGCTACGCAATACGAATTCGCCGAAGCGCAATGACCCATGCGCACGCTCCATCTACTCAGAAAATATGATCGCGCCGAATGGGGCGGCACAGAATCCGCAGTGAATCGTTTGCTCAATGGCTTGAGCCAGCATGGCGTTGAATCCGTGGTGTATTGTCCCCGCTCCCGTAATTCTCCCGCGCGCGGTTTGTCCATCGAGGACGGCTGCATGGTTAAATATTTCAATGCCTGCGTTCCGGTTTGGGGTTTAACGGCGCAGGAAAAACGGCAGTTTGTATCAGTAGGCGGAAATCTTTTTTCCTTTGATCTGCTGCCCGCGCTTTGGAAAGAGCGCGACGCGGAACTGATCCATTCACATACGCTCGGTCGCTTGGGCGCCATCGCGGCTTCCGTCGCCAGTCAACGTCACGTGCCATTCGTGGTGACGATTCACGGTGGTTTTCTCGATTTGCCAAAGCCGCTTCAGGAAGAGTTCCACAATCCTCAAAGCCGCGGCTGGGATTGGGGCCGCGTTTTCGGTTTCTTGTTAAAGTCCCGCCAGATGCTTGAACGAGCTGATGCGATTCTTACCTGCAATCCAACCGAAGCTGTATTGCTGCGCGAGAAGTTTCCCCGCAAGCGCGTGCAAGTTCAACCTCACGGAATTTCCGCAGCATCTTATCAGGTGAACTCCCGCGATGCGGCACTCGAAGCGTGGCCTCAACTTCGGGACAGACAGACGTTGCTTTGCGTGGGACGCGTTGACCCCGTAAAGAATCAACAATGGCTCGTGGAGCAAGCGCGCAAGATTTTCGAAAAACATTCCGACGCGATATTGGTCTTTGCCGGCTCATCCACCGACCGGGCTTACAGCGATGCGCTTGAACAAACTGTTAACGACCTCGGACTTGCTGATCGGGTTCTCTTCACCGGTGGTTTGCCACCAGGCGACCCGCGCCTGATCGGCCTGTTTCAACTCGCAGACGTAGTCGTTCTTTCTTCCATTTCAGAAACTTTCGGTCTTGTACTGCTCGAAGCCTGGGCTGCCGGAACTGCCGTCATTGCGAGCCGAACATCCGGAGCGACGGCACTGATTAAACACGCCGAGAATGGCTGGCTCTTCGATCTCAATGCACCGGAAACATTCCACGAAGCTGTGGATACTGCGCTGAATAATTCCAGTCTGTGCGAGCAAATGGCAAACACCGGAAAAGCAAAGTTGCTCGCAGAATACGATCTCAGTGTCGTTGCTCGACGCGTCCGGCAACTGTATCACCAACTTCTGGAAGCCAAGTCATGCAATACGTAATTTTGCGCGACGACGACACGAATGCTCTTACGCCGGTGGAGTGTCTCGAACGACTGTACCGGCCGTTTCTCGATCGCGGCCTCCCCGTCAATCTAGCAACGATTCCAAGCGTTCGCACGGATGCAGTCCGAGCCGATGGTGAACGGGAAAGATTTCTCTTCGGTGGCGATTCCGGCTCACCACGCGTAATTCCCATCGGAGCAAACGGTTCCCTCGTTCGTTATCTGCATGAGAATCCGGGTTATCGTATAGTGCAGCATGGGCATCAGCACACCTTGAACGAATTTGGGTCCGACGATGCCAGCGATATCCGGGCCCGTCTTGAAGACGGCGCGGCGCTTCTTGCTGCGGCTGGCTTCGCAAAATCCCGAACCTTCGTCGCGCCCTATGATAAGTTTTCCCGGACAAGCCTTCGGGAAATTGCCCGCCGCTTCAGAGTATTCTCCACAGGTTGGTTTGAACTGCGCCGTCTTCCAAGATCGTGGTGGCCGTCCTACGCGTTAAAGAAAATGCGGCACCGCCCTCACTGGCGAGTGGGTCACACGCTGCTGCTGTCGCATCCGGGCTGTCTGCTTTCCTATCAGAAGCCACGCGAAAAGATGCTCCAGCGAATCAAGGGCAACGTCAGATATCAACAACTCACCGTGTTGGTGACTCATTGGTGGGAGTATTATCGCGATGGTGTTCCGGATGAAGGTTTCATTCGTGTGCTCCATGAGACTGCCGAGTGGCTTGCTGACGAGTCAAACATTCAGGTCATTTCCTTTGATGATCTCACGAACGGAAGCACCAAGCTGGCTTGAGTTGTCTCAATGAATCACGATCACTTCGAGTTTTCCCGTGCGGCGATGCACATTCACGGCAACGTCATCTTCGTAGCGGATAAAAGAAATATCCACGGTACTACTATCAATCTTAAGGCCAATGATTTCCAATTGCCCGATCGATTCGGGCAGTCGCGGATTGTCGAAGTAAATCCGTTTTGCGGGAGCTTCTATCCGCAGACCGAGACAGGCCTGAAGAACAAAAAAGACTGATGCCGCCGCCCAAGCCTGAGGATTACATGCCACCGGATATAGCGTCGGCCCTTCTCCGCGACGGCGCTGAAAACCACAGTACAATTCCGGTAAACGGTTCAGATCCATGAACAGACTGGCGTCGAATAACGCGCTCAAGATTCGCAGTGCTGCATCTTTAAATCCATATCGCGCAAAACCACAGGCGATCAGAGCATTGTCGTGGGGCCAAATGGAACCGTTGTGATAGGACATCGGATTGTAACGGACTTCATTGTTTGGAAGCGTCCGAATTCCCCAACCGCTGAAAAAATCTGCTTCGAGTAGCCCTAATTGAATTCGCGCAGCCGCATCCGGTTGGGCTATCCCGGTAAAAAGGCATTGCCCGGCATTCGAACTGCGGATGCCGCAAGGTTTTTTATTCCCATCCAATGCGATCGCGTAGCTCTGAATGTTTTCACACCAAAACGCCTCGTGAAACCGACTTTTTAGCGATTGTGCCGACTGGCGGAGTTGTTCGGCTGCTTCGTGGTGATCCAGCACTTCGGCAAGGTGCGCGGCCTTCAATTTTGCTTCGTAAACGTATCCTTGGACTTCACACAGTGCGATCGGCGCTTCTGGCAAAGCTCCATCCGCATGAAAAACAGCGTCGTCCGAATCCTTCCAACCCTGGTTGGCCAGGCCACCCCTCGCGCGTTGACGATATTCTATAAAGCCATCGCCGTCGCAATCGCCATGGTTGTCAATCCAAGCCAGTGCCCTCTCGATATGTGGCCACAACCCGGCAATTAAATCTCTGTCACCGGTGCGCTCGTAATAACAGCCCGCCAGAATAATCCATAGCGGCGTCGAGTCGATGGACCCGTAGTAACACTCAAATGGGACCTCGCCGAGTCGCGCCATTTCTCCTTTCCGCTCCTCATGAAGAATTTTTCCCGGCTCAGCGTCCTTGGCGGGATTTGTTGTCATAGCTTGTCGTGATGCAAGATGGGACAGCACCGCTCGGGCAATTTCCGGTTGAATCCACAGGGTTTCCAGAGCTGTCACGATCCCATCGCGGCCAAAAACGCAACTGAACCAGGGAATTCCGGCGTACGGATATGGGCCTTCCGCATTGCCGCTTAACAAAAGATGCAGGTCCGCGCGGGATTGATGAATCCAATCGTTGAACTGTTGGTTGGAGGTTTCGATTCGAGTGATTTGATTACGATAATTTTCGTAAGCCGTATGCACTTTGCCAAATGCGCCATCAAAACTATTTTGGACCATCGGTTCGGGACCCATCAGACATTCGGCTCGCGAGTCCAGCCATTTGGTTTCTTGAGGATTTAGATTCATCCGAAAAACAGCGCGTTCGCCGTTGATCTCTTCCGCGGGAATGCTGAAGCGGATGCGCGTCCGCCGGACTTTGGAATCAAGCCCTTCGTAGGCGAGCATGATTTCTTCGAGGGATGTCACCGGAGAAATTATCTGACCACGTTGTTTGCGAGTGATTCCGCGGACTTCAAATACGTCAACGTAATCCGCGTGGAAACCCAGTTCCAACGTGAGCGCCACAGGTTGTGCGGCGAAACTGGAAATTTCTATTCGCTCAAAAAACTTTCCTTCCCAAAGGAAACTGGTCCTCACCAGATGAATAGAGCCATGCGGAATGTCACGTCCCTCGCTCAGGTGCAGAATCGGGTTCGTCAGGTCAACGACCAAAAAATCGTTGTCCTCTTTGACGTTGGAACTGAGCAGAAGTGGACTGGTGCCATTAAGAGTCAATTTCCAACGGGCGATAAACCGAGTTCCCTCGTGAAACACTCCTTGGCTCTCAAAACCGAGCGGTCGAACATCGCCGTGCCGGTCGAAAATCGCGAACGTGTCTCCGTGTTTTAACACCCGCGTGCCGGCGTCAGCAATGGAAGCATTGGCCCGGATGTAGTATTGCCCAAGAACTTCAATGACGTCGCTCATGATGCCACCGCCCCAAGTTCGGTAGGCATTGGTTCAACCCGGGTCAATTGTTCAAAGATATCTATGTAATCCTTTGCCATCCGTGCGACCGTGAACCGCTTCTCGAAAGCTTGTCGGCAGCGCTTTCGGTCCAATCGTGAAACATATTTCACCGCCTCCACGGCTTCTGCGACGTTGCTGACCACGAAACCAGTCACTCCGTTTTCCACAATTTCCGGCACCGATCCACGAGCGCGCGCAATCACGGGGGTGCCGCAGGCCATCGCTTCGATCATCACCAAACCAAATGGTTCTGGCCAATCAATCGGGAACAGCAACGCGATCGCATTCCCGAGAAAATCCTTTTTTTCCTTTTCCCCGATCTCTCCCACAAATTCCACATCACAGCTTTTCAGAAGCGGTTTGACGGTTGCCTCAAAATATCCCCGGTCCATTTTATCAACCTTGGCCGCGATCTTGAGCGGCAAGCCGGCTCGCTTTGCAATTTCGATGGCGTGATCCGCTCGCTTTTCCAGGCTGATGCGCCCCAGGAAAGCCAAATATTTTCCCGGCCCTTTATGCAACGAATACAGATTTGCTGGAAGACCGTGATAAATGGTTCGCTGCCAATTGGCCCATGCAAGCGGAATGCGCTGATGATCGGAAATCGAAATCAGCGGCTCATCGTTGAATTCGCGGTAGAGCTTGTGCAGGTTCGGAATATCAAGGCGGCCATGCAACGTAGTTACATGCGGCGTTCTCATGCGTCGCCACAATGGGTATGGCGAATAATCAATGTGCGAATGCACGATGTCGAACTCGCCGGATTCCTGAAACACTCGTTCAGCGAGAACAACGTGATCTGCCAATGGATCGACACACGTCTTATCCAATCGCAAAGCGCTATGGCAAACCGACCGCAACTCCGCCTGTGTAACTGAATCCCCGCTTGCGTAAAGAGTTACCTGGTGACCCAGTGCGACCAGTGTTTCGGTCAAATAGGAAACCACCCGCTCCGTGCCTCCATAATATTTTGGAGGCACACTTTCGTAAAGCGGCGCTATCTGAGCAATTCTCATGACTCACTTGTCGGTACAGTCTTTTCGTTTCAATCATATTCGCCACAATTTGCCTCGGAAAACGTCAGCAAAGATCATCCAGCCACAAGCGCGGGACGGCCCTCGTTCTGCCGGATAGGTTTGACCGGAGCGTTAGCGGCCTTGGCAAGCTCAGCATCTCTCGTCATCAAATGAAAAATATCCGGAATCGCGCGTATGTTTTGCGGAATGGATTGATTGCTGAGCATTGCGGCGTAACTATGTTTCTCGTGCGGATGGTAGCCATGCATGGCCCGAATCGGCCGTTCACCCATGTGGCTCGGCACGATCAACACGCCTTCCTTGACCAAAAATATGAGTTCGCCGAAATAACGGTCGGCGAATAGACACCGCATGTTTCTCAGTTCCGCATCCGACAAAATGCGTCCTTGTGGCGTTTCTCGTAGCTGAGTTGAAATCAACAAGCGTGCCCGTACATTGAAAAACCAAAATCGCGCCATCGTCGAGTCGTAAACCACGGCGTAATCCTTTCCCATCCGCAACGGCAGCGAATCAATACGCGCCCGCAAATCCAGATGCACGTCGCAATTGGCCATGCCGTGATCACTGAAAATGTAAAGCCGCACGGACTCGTAATGCTCCAGCGCAGTTTCAAGCAATCGTTCGATCCACAATTCGTAGGCTGCAAGTTTCAGCGGGATTTCCGGAGATTGATTTCCGACCCGGTGTAGCAAACCATCCAACTCAGGCAGGTACGTAAATGCGAAGTCCAGGCGTTCGGTCTTCAACTCCGCGATCAGATTTTCAAGGTTCTCCGTTTCACGCTTCGCAGGATCACTGACGTGATAGGCAACCTTCTTCATCTCCAGGAAATCAAAAATGTTTTCGCCATGGTTCATTCCGCCGGGCTTCAGGGGACTTTTCTTCTCGGTGAAATCGAAAAGCGAAATATACTTGAACGGAATATTGTAAAGGTCGAAGTAGCCGCGAAAATTGAGCCGGGCTTTGACAGCTTTGGAAAGCCAGTGCCGAATCCTGCGTCTGCCGGTCACCGCAGTTGGCAACCAACGCAATGGACGCAACGATTTGAACGGTGAATGTTTCGGATCATAAACGAAGTAACACCAGTTGCGATGTTCCTGCGGCCAACGGCCCGAAAGTATGGAGGGCACGCATGTAGAACTGTAGCCGAAAACTGATTCAAGTCGCTTCCGTTCCGGCGCAATTGACGCGGCGAAAGATGTTCCTTTAATGATTTCCCATCCACAGGCGTCAATAAACACGAACAAAGGAAGGACAGGTTTCATGGCGGAGTGGCGATGATCGTGCGCTGCGGAAAACTCGGGCTGCTCGAAAATTCGTCAGCTTTTCTTAATACTATCTCGAAAAGATGATGCATCCGGGTCAGTTCAAAAATTTGCTGCACCGGTGGTCGAGGATGAAGCAGGCGAATGACAGGCGGACCATTGAGGCTTCGCTCCGTAGCGGTTTTGTAAAGCGATGCAATCACGCCCAACCCGAAGCTGTCCACGAAGATCGTCTCGGACAAATCCAGTTCGATGGCCTCAAGGCCGGGAGTGACTGCTGCGCAAGCCCGTTCCCGCATGGACTGCGCGTTTGCGGCACTCAATTCGCGGATGCCACTAATTTTCAAAGTGCGGTCGTGTTGCTGAATTTCCATTTAATACGCCTTTCGTTCAGCTTGCAGGTGGAGGAACCGTGAGCACGCATCACGCGTTCGCGATACCGAGACGCCGAAGATGAATAAGAACACTGCACGGAGAAAAATCTTCCAATCCAAACGCCAGTTGGCATGCACAGCGTAGTAAGTGGCATGTGCGCGCGATTCTTCATGGCACAAATCGCAGCCTGCTTCGGTGTCCGCCAAACAGAGCAGTCCCAGCCGCGTTGTAAGCCAGAGCCGCTCCGATTCATTTCTCAATCGCCCCGCTTGTTTGGGACTGAGTGGCCGGTTGCCTACCCACGCAAATTGCCCGCGCACGATGCTCCACAATTGTGGCCAACGCCGTAACCAGCCGCGCGTATTCCTGAGCTCGTAATAAACCATCGTGTCGCCCGTCACTGGCAGAGTGCCACGAAGCTGCGGACGCACCGCCAGCAGCGGACGAAAAGCTCGTCGTCCGCGCAACCTTTGCCGAAGGATCGGAAACAACGCCAACGGAGCGGTGACCAGCAATGCCCAAAATGCCGTCACACGACTGAGCGGTCCGATAGGTTGAAACGCGCGCTGTGTGGCAGCCAGCGAGCACAACAAAAATGCATCAGATATCTTGATAGCGGAATCCATTTTCCAATTGATCAGCGTGCTGCCGCAGGCGATTGAATGGTGCAATTCCGTGTTTTCACCCACGAAAGTTTCCGGCTCGACGACGCTGTGCGTGACTTTCGCGCCCTTCTCGATGAAGGCTCCTTTTTCGAGAATCGCCGTCGGCCCAATTACCGCATTCTCTCCAACAAAAACGTTTTCGCCGATCCAACACGGGGGCTGCAATTTTGCGCTGGGCGCAATTCGAGCGTGGAGTCCAATCCATACACCGGGCTTGATTTCTTGCAGGCCGATTCTGTCCCGAGTGACGGACCGCGGCATCTGATTTTCAAGCGCGGTCATCCAATGCGCGTAGCTGGCGAAAAGCGGGTGCGCCGCCAACCCAGGAAGGTGGTCTATCACGGTGATATGATTGGGCGCATCAAGCCAGCCTTCGCATTGATTGCCGCAATACCGCACGTTTGCTTGCGCCACAGAGAGCTCACGGATTTCAGGAAACACGGTTACACGGACGCCCCAACGCGCGCCATCTCCAACCAGCGCGCGAACCTGTTCCGGACGGTCCGTGGCCAAGATAAAAATCTCCCGCGCGCCTAAAGTCACCAAGTGCTCTATCCAATATTCGAGCAGGGGCTTGCCCAAGATTGAAATGTTTGAGAGCGGACTGGTTTCCGAAATGGCCGACACTTCGGTGCGTTCATCGGGACAAATCAGGAGACTTTTCATTCAGCATGCTCCTTTCCCGGCCACCACGGCGGGCACCGTTTTCATAAGGATCAAAAGATCGGCGGCAAAGCTGGCTGTCTCGATGTATCGGACGTCCAGTTTCACCTGACCTGAAAAATCAACGTTGCTGCGCCCGCTGATCTGCCAAAGACATGTGATGCCTGGCCTCACAGCAAGGCGGCGGCGGTCTGCCAAGGTGTAATGCGCGACCTCGCGTGGCAACGGTGGACGCGGACCCACAAGTGACATGTCTCCTTTCAACACGTTCCAAATTTGTGGAAGTTCATCGAGGGAGAATTTTCTCAACCATTTACCAACGCGCGTCAATCGCGGATCGTCCTTGATCTTGAAGGTGACGCCCTCTTTGTGATGGTTTTTTCCAAGCACCTCCTGCAATCGGGCTTCGGCATCGGGGCACATTGAGCGGAATTTGTACATCGTAAACTCACGTCCGAACTGGCCCACCCGCGTCTGAGCAAACACGGCTGGGGCACGATCCTCCAATCGAATGAGCACAGCGATCAGAAGATACAGCGGGCTGAAAACCATCAGAAATATTGCACTGGCCACCAAATCCAGTCCGCGCTTGGCCGTTGTGCTACTCAATGTTCGACAATGCCACAGCCAGCGTCGCCAACGGGAATAAACATTCAAACGCCAGTGGCCTGCGGCTGTTTGCATTGCCGTGTAGCGTTGGAGTTGTTGGATGTCAGTGTTTTGCATGTCAGCCTTGCTGCTGGAGAAGCGCGTGTTTGTAATTCGACCTCGTATCAGTCGCTATGCGTGCGCTGGTGATTACCGGCAAATTCAACGAGGAAATAGCGGTGCGTGTTTTTTCTTCCGCTGCTAAATCGCGGATTGCTTTCGCCAGATTTTTGATCGCCGCAATGTCCAGAGCGTGCCTGAAAACGACATCCGCCAAGGGCATTTGAGGTTCGACGAAGCGTTCATGCATCGGCGCAACAGTTTTCCAAAACTGCTCGCGCACCGTGTTCGGCTCTCGTCCGCGCTCGATGGCATCGCGTTCCAGCCGCCGCTCCAACCGAAGTTGAGCCGGACAATCCAGATAAATGGAAAAATCAAACAAGGAGCGCACTCGCGGTCGCACCAGCAGCCAAAGACCCTCGACCAAGACCACGGGCGTGGGCAAAAACGTTTCGGCATGAAACATTCGTGTGTGCGTGGCGAAATTGTAACGCGGCGCAAAAGCGCATTTTCCACCCCGACAGGCGCACAAAACGAATTCGAATTGCTGCCAATCAATCGCGCGCGGATGATCGTAGTTCACATTCTCGCGTTTTTTAAGTGGAAGCGACCCGCGGTCGAGATAGAAATTATCGAGCGATAAGCATGAAGCTGCCGGGCTAAGTTCCTGTTGCAAGCGGTGCGCAAGACACGTCTTTCCTGCACCACTTCCGCCCACGATGGCGATGAGCTTGGGTCGTTGTTGCATTTCAGGTATAGGCCATTTGGCCGCAACGCGCCGAGAGGCGCGTGAACAGGTTTTCCAATCCATCAATATACTTTGAAAATGAAAAGCACTCGGCCACAGTTTGACGGCCGCGTTCGCCCATCTCACGTGCGAGCGTCTTATTCACCAGCAATTGCTCCACGCGTTTCGCATAAAGAATGTGATTCATCCACGGCACGAGAAAGCCGTTGATGCCATCGGTCAGCCATTCTTTGATGCCGCCGGCGTCGAATGCGACGACGGGTATTCCGTAACACATGCCCTCAAGGCCGGCAGCTCCAAAGGGTTCAGGCCAGACCGAACTGACCACCGCCACGCTGCACTCGCGATAGTGACGTGAGATTTCTTCTGGCGGCACGTAACCCTTGAAGTGAACGCGATTGGAAAGACCCAAGACACGGCAAAGCTTCTCGGAATGGCCGCGGTAATTACCATCGCCGAAGATCAAACATTCAAAAGGCGCGTTTACCTGGGCTAACGACTGAAGGAGCACATCCACACCTTTTCCACGCGTGATTTGACCAGAATAAACGATCAGGTTACGGTCACTGAAGTTGCTTTGCAGCGTGGCACCGTTCCACTGTGGAACTGGAGGATGAATTTCGATCTTTTCTTCGGAAAATCTATTGCGAAGAAGTTCAGCCTTCATGAAGTGCGAGGCCACCAGAACCCGATCAAACCGCCGGTTCAGTTCCAATTCTCGAACCTTGTCGAAATAACTGACCCACTTAATCGGAAAGTCACCTTCACGACCGCGCTTGATAACCGCACCGCAAGGAACGACGCAGTACGGGGAGAGTGCGCGGTCGCAAATCTGGCGTGAGACGTAGTTGTACTTGTAGCTCCTCATGCAATAAAGATCGTGGTCGTGAACCATTCGCACTGATGACACGCCGGAAGCAAGCAGCGCAACGATCGCATCGAGATCAGCCAGATTGTGAACGTAAATCACGTCCGGCTGAAAAGAAGTCATGGCAGCGGAAACAGCTTCGCCAGAGTCTGACTCAGCGAACGAAAACCTACACGGAAAGGTATTGGTCCAGGTTTCCTCGCTTCGACCCGTGGGCGCTCCATGGAGAATCGCCGGTATAGAACCGTGCTCCCTCAGCGCAATTGCGGTTGTCAAAATATTCGATTCAGCGCCCCCAAAAGCGCCAAATCGGTCATGCACGAACAATATTCTGAGCTTATCTGCCGTGGCCCGCATAAATAGTGCATCAACTTAGAAGCTGCTGATGTTTTTCAAAGTGGGTGAACTCCGTAACTAGGGTGGGTTGTGACCCCAGCCAACATGCGAAGCAAAATCCGGATCAACGAAAGCTCAATCGAGTCGTTAAATTCGTAGCCGCAAACACGCGCCGGCCATCCGGCAATTGCGCTTCGGCTTCGATCCACATCTGTGATCCATTTCTCTTTGTGACTGAAAAACTAGAACCGAACATCGGCTCCTGTCCCGCTGCCTCCCAAACAATTCGCGCGCGACTCAGATCAAGCGCAGGAGCTTTTAACGTCGCGCTGTAACTCGATGGTGAACCATTCGCGCGAATTTCAATCTGACCTGGCAGCGCTCGCCACGCTTGAGTTTTAACCTGCGTTTGCGCCATTAAAAATGCCGCCGTTGCCAGAGCGCGCGCCTGGTTTACGATCACGAATTCAGTTTGCACGTTGAAACTGTCGCCCCAACGATCGTAAATCGGATAAGGACTTTCCTTCGCGCCATCCAATGGGAAGCTAAGTGCGCCAAGTTCTTCTTTATAATTGTCGAGCCACATGAACCCGCTCTGAATATTGCCAAGTGGAATGCCGTCCGGTGGTAAAATGCGGCGATCGTTCATGGCATAATGGTGAACAACCTCACGCTGCCGTTTCCATCCGAGACCGGTAAGGTAGCAAACGTTGACCGGGTTGCAGCCCTGCTCGTAGTTCAAGTTCTCCAACATCGCTTCGAGATAACGGGGTCGCGGATCGTTTGCCGCTGGATGATCCAACGCTGACGCGATGGCCAGATCAAAAGCCTGGTCCATGGAGAAATACCAACCTCCGCCGCGAAATCTTTTTGTCTCGGTCGGAAAACTGGTTCCGTAAGCACTTTCTTGCGCCCAACGCAATTGGTCGTCTGCGCAAGCGAGAATTTCCGCCTCACACCTGCTTAAGAAGGCGGGATCGAGTTGATCTCGCCGCACGCGACCTGTCTTGGCGGCGAAAGCATAGCTCCGGATGGCGCGACCGTAGCTCTCATACAAACGCCACCATCCCCAACGGCGCGTGTTCGCGTCTGCGGGGTCAAAGCCTTCAATCAATTTCTTGTGAAAGGTTTCATCTCCTGTTGCCAAGAATAATTCGCAGGCGGCCCAGGCGAGTTCGTCATCGTGCATGAAATCGTCGCCATAATGCGTGAGTTTTTGATACGCGCCATCGCGGCCAAATTGTGCGATGGCCCGTTCGAGGAACGCCCAGCCTTTTTTGGCTTTATCCAGATAGACCGCGGCAGCTTCGGGGAACTGTTGTTTGAAGAAAGGTGAGGATGAAGTTTGCGCGAGAGCGGCTACGGCTGCGGCAGTGACGGCAGTGTTTTTCGGCCAGACGATTTGAGGATCACCGTGGTCTGGAAGCACATCATTTTCGTATTCGCGGTCGCGTGGATAAACAAGAAAGTAAAATCCTCCATCGTCATCTTGCATTTTCGCGAGGAAATCCGCCTCCCATTTGGCTTCTTGCAATAGATCGCTTTTGCCGTCCCCGCTTTCCGGCAGGCCGAGATTGTCGAGTGCGCCAACCCCCGGCAACACATCGGCGGCTACGACTAGCGCGTGAATCAACCCGGCACTGTTGACGGTATATTTGCTGTAATCCCCGGCATCGTGATGTCCGCCGGAGACATCCACCATTCCTTGTCGCACAAACGGGTAAAGGCTCGTGGTGAAATCTTTGAGTTGTGGCGCAACATGGCGTGTGTTTTTGGTGTAGTCCGCAGACGCTTTGGCAATGAACTCAGCCGCATTCGCCAACTGAGGCGTCGGCACTTCGGCAGCTTTGACGTGGCACGGTCCATGAACAAAACGCGTGAACGGTAACACGTTGTCAGTTCCGCAACGTTGATGGTAAAGGCCCAAAGCATACGTCCGCGCAACCGCGGCTGCCGGGCCGTCATCAATAAAGAATGGAAATGATGCGCCCAGATTGGAAACGACTAGGCGATATTCACCCGGAATCTTGTACGTGCTGAAATCGGCCTCTAGAACTTTCTGATATGGAAGTGGACTTTCGTTAAATCCAATGTCTCTTCGGGGTTTAAGATCGCCACGGTAAACGGCCTTGCCAGATTTCGCGTCGATTAGTTGGAAAGCTGCATCCGTCGAGACGTCCAGTTCACCGAGGCTGCCGAGGAAGAATCCCACCATTGCCGTTTTTGGAAATGCCGGAACATAGCCGACTTGATTCACGTGAATGACCGGACTGTAACGAAGCGGACCAGCGGTCGCGCTGAAGCGCATTTTTTTGTCCCAAAGTTTCCCGCTCGAATTAGCAACCTCGACCGAGTCACCATTGGTAATGCTGTCGCCAAGTTGCAGGTAAAGATAATTACCAATGCGCAGGTCGCGGCTGGCGAGCGGCGCATAACAAACTCTGCGTTTGAATCCGAGCGCCTTAACCGGGATGGTTCGTTTGCCTGCCGTAACCGCGAACTCCTCGATGGGCGGCAAGTTGAGCTGGCCGTTATCGCCGACGAAGTCCCATTGCTCTACGCGCGCCGAGTTGGACTGTTTCGTCGTGATCAACGTCAATTCCAAAACTGTAGGAGAAAGAATGCGCAATCGGTTGAAGCCAACGGGCGGGATGGACAAAGGCTTTTCCTCCGCCCCGTCATTCTGAGCGACAGCAACACGAGCACCGGCAAAAAACAAAACGGCAATAACGATGTAATTCGCAAACATGAAAACCTTGAATTTGAAAATGATCGTGGAAAATTCGTTCGGATCGAGCAGTCGGGAAATGGAGTGTGTACCTGCCAGAGGCATCATAGTGGGGTCTTCACCCACTACTCGCAGGACGGTAATCACTCCATAGTTGGAGCACAGTTACCTGCCATACCGAGGCAAGCCGCCCGGGAGCTCTCGCGGATTGCAGGGCATAGCGTAAAAATGATCCAGCAAGACCAAATCGAACCAAATCCCGCAATTGGACTGGGTTGGGAGGTTCAGCCAACTCCATCAGCGAACGTACGGCCATGAATGATCGGCTGTCGATTTTCGCACGGCGTTATGTGGCGGCTTTGCGCAAATTTGCGACTGCAGAACGGGCAGCGGATCTGGAGCGAGCCTACGAATTGGGTCGCAAAGCTATGGAGCAGAAACTCGGGGTGCTTGACCTGGCGCGTGTTCACCAGAACGCCCTTGCAATGTTGCTTCCAAGTGTATCCGGAACAACGCAGCAGACAGCACTGCGCGCGACGGGAGTTTTTTTCCTGGAATCATTATCTCCGTTCGAAGCAACCCATCGCGGCTTTCGCAACAGCAATCACAGGTTGCATCGGCTGGTTGCAGGGCACGAAAGGCGTAATCAAGGTCTTTCTGACATCAACTCAAAACTCACCAAAGAAATTCGCCGACGCAAACTCACTGAAAAGGCACTGCGCCAGAACGAGCGACATTTTCGAAAACTTTTTAATGAAGCTCGCGCGATGGAGGAGGGTTTGCGCAGTCTTTCCAATCAAATGCTGGACGTGCAGGAGTGTGAACGCAAGCGCATCAGCCGTGAACTGCACGATGAAACCGGCCAGGCGCTCACCGCCATCAGCGTCACCCTGGCTAGTCTGAGCCGTAACGGGCAAGCTTCTCAAACGAGGCAACGAATGCTCCGGGATGCGCAACGCCTGCTCCAAGCAACAATGGAGGCATTGCACAATTTCGCACGCGAACTGCGGCCGGCCGTGCTCGATGAACTCGGTTTGCTGCCGGCACTCCGCTCCTATCTCAAAGCATTCTCCGAACGAACCGGATTGCGTGTCTGGTTCCGCGCCAATTCGTTAGCTGAAACGCTGGGGGCGAGCACAAAAATTGTGCTTTTCCGCGTGGCGCAGGAGAGTTTGACCAACATCGCCAAACATGCACAAGCCAGTCGTGTAGATGTTCGCATTCGAAAAGAGGCCAACCGCATTTGCATGATCATCGTTGACGACGGCAAATCTTTCGCCGAGTCGCCTGAAGATTTCGCCGAACGCAAGCAGGGCCTCGGATTGCTCGGCATGCAGGAACGTGTGCGGCTGGTGAATGGACAATTTACGATCCGCCCTCAACCCGGAAAAGGAACCACGGTGAACGTGGCAGTTCCTTTGAATTTGAATGGCGCCTCGCGACGATTTTGAAAATTAACGTGCAGATGACGGATGAACAAAATGATGTAAGTTGGACTGCCATTAACCTGGAATTTTATGAAACGAATTCAATTACTACTCGTGGACGATCATAACATGGTTCGGCAAGGCTTGCGTGTCCTCCTTGAGGCCGAAGAAGACATCGCGGTGGTTGGTGAAGCTGAAACGGGTCGGCAAGCTGTTCAGATGGCGCGGGCTCTCCAGCCCAACGTTGTTGTCATGGACATTGCCATGCCCAACCTGAACGGACTGGAAGCAACGCGGCAAATCGTAAAGGATGTGCCCGGCGCCAAGGTGCTCGTGCTCTCGTCTTACAGCGATGACGAGTACGTGCATCAACTGACTGATGCGGGGGCTTGCGGTTACTTGCTCAAACAAACCGCCGCAACTGATTTGATCAAGGCTGTCCGTGAGACAAGCAAAGGGAATGCGTTCTTTAGCCCAGCCGTCTCGAAACGTTTGTTGGACCGTTACCGCGAAGCATTTGTGAATGGCTCTCCCGTCAAAAAACGCGGAAGTCTTCTCACAACGCGCGAAGCTGAAGTCCTTCAACTGATCGCCGAAGGAAAACCCAATAAACAAATTGCAGGCGATCTTTGCATCAGCATCAAGACTGTTGAGAAACATCGCCAGCAGTTGATGAACAAACTCAACATTCACGATATTGCCGGCCTTACACGTTACGCGATCTCCAAAGGCGTGATTGAAAGCAGTGTGTCTGCGGAGATTTCCGCGTCCTGATTCTGCGCTCCTTGTGACGCAGGCCAGCGCCGGATTGATTGAGTGTTGCGAGCCAGTATAAGGTGCTTTCCAAACCATAGTGGGGCGCACGACCCATTGTTGCATTTTTTCCAAAGCCGCACAAAGGAGGTGTGCGAAAAAAACGTTTTTGCTTCCCCCGTGCGAGATTTTTTAGGGCGTATCTAAAAATATTTTTCCAGTCGAAACACCGCTCGTTTGTTTTGCTGTCCGGCTTAATGGCGCTGTTTTATTTTCAGCAGGCGCGCGCGGCTGATGCGCTTTCGACGGATCTTCGGATACCTCAACCAGGTGATCACACGTTGCTCATACTTTCTCCGAACCTGCTTGAACTTTTCCTCATCAACACCAAACAACCCGACCCCGCGCGCGTTGACAGTTGGGACTGGGTGAATGACCAGGGAACTTTCGCTCCGTCGAACCTGTCGAGCATCAAGGTGATCATCAACGGTCAAACCAATAGCGTGAGCGGAACGGGTTTCAAGCGCCGTCCGATCTATGCGCCGTTGGAAGCATATGATCTGCGCATTGCCAATCACCTTTATCTCCAGTTGGACAGTCCCATCGCCGATGATCAATCGGTTCAAGTCATCAATAATGGAACGCTTTGGCCGACGAATATGTTGTTCGCTGCGACGACTGATCCTCTCCGATACAATCCCGCCATCCACGTCAATCAGGAAGGCTACGTGCCATCCTTTCCAAAAAAAGCCATCATCGGCTATTACCTTGGAAGTCTGGGTGAATTGGCCATTCGCACCAACACCTTTTCACTCGTGGACGCACAGAACGGCCTCACGGTTTATCAAGGCACGCTGACGTTGCGACCTGACGTAGGTTACAACTACACGCCCACGCCGTATCAAAACGTTTACGAAGCGGACTTCAGCAGTTTCACGACGCCCGGCGAATACCGTCTATTTGTTCCGGGTATGGGCGCGTCGCTGACGTTCCGTATCGATGCGGGCATTGCGATGGCATTCGCGCGCACCTATGCCTTGGGAATGTTTCATCAGCGCAGCGGTTTCAACGTTGCCATGCCCTTCACGCGCTTCATACACGCTGCCGATCACACCGCACCAGCAGCAGTTCCGACAAATGGGTCCGCACCATTTGCGTTCACATGGGAGAAGATTCGGGTATACGCGAGCGAGGTGAATCCGGATAACCCGCCGCAAACCGCACCGCGCATGACGAACTCTGCCGCGCAACTTTATCCATTCGTGAATCGCGGACCTTTGACTAATTCAGGTGGACATTTCGAAGCTGCCGATTACAATCGCGTCACCTTTAACGGCGCGAAGGTAATTCACACGCTCATGTTCGCAGTGGACTCGCTGCCGGGAGTTGGCCAACTGGACAATCTGGGCATTCCCGAAAGCGGCGACGGCGTCAGTGATCTGTTGCAGGAAGCGAAATGGGAAGCTGACTTTCTGGCGAAAATGCAAGACACCGACGGTGGGTTCTACTACGCCCGCTATCCCATCAATCGTGAATACGAGAATAACGTTTTGCCGGAGAACGGTGATCCGGAAGTCGTTTGGCCGAAAAATACTTCCGCAACGGCGGCTGCCGTCGCCGCCCTTGCCCAATGCGCTTCATCACCGCGCTTCAAGCAGGCGTATCCGCAAGTAGCGAGTAATTATTGGACGAAAGCTCTTTCTGGATGGCATTTTTTGACCAATGCCATTCGCCTTCGTGGGTTGGACGGTGTTTACCAGAAAATTCAACACTTCGGGGATTTCGGCACCGACCGCGACGATCTCGCTTGGGCCGCTTGCGAGATGTTTCTCGCCACCGGCAACACGAATTTTCAGGCGAAGTTGTTCGCGTGGTATCCTGATCCCACTGACCTGACGACGTTCAAATGGGGTTGGTGGCGGATGTTCGAGTCTTACGGCAACGCCGCCCGCGATTACGCCTTCGCCGTCACCAGCGGACGCTTGAACGCGGGACAAATCAATCAGAGCTATCTCGCCAAGTGTATCACGCTTGTCATGAATTGCGGCGACGACTACCTGGCCTGGTCGCAAAACAATGCATACGGCAGCAGCCTTCCTGAAACGACCAAAGCCTACCAGGGCGGCGGTTGGTATTTCTCGTTGGTGCAGGCGTTTGATCTGGTTGTTGCATATCAATTAAACCAGAAGCCCGAATACCTCGACGCGATTCTTCTCAATATGAATTATGAAGGCGGCTGCAATCCAGTCAATCAGACGTATGTGACCGGACTTGGTTGGAAACGCCAGCGAACGATTGTGGACCAGTATTCCGTCAACGATCAACATATCATGCCCAAGGATGGTGTTCCCATCGGTAACTTCGTCGTCGAGTTTTACAACACGTGGACTTACGGTTCGGAATTGGGTGCGCTCACGTTTGCGTCTGATTACACCGACACGGCGCCTTATCCGTTTTACGATCGCTGGTGTGACGATTGGAATGTTTCCACTGAAGGCTCGACCACCGACACAGTCCGAAGTTTCGCAGTCACTGCTTGGCTGGCTGCGCAAACTTCACTGACCAATCAAGCCTGGCGTTTTACCAATGCGACCATCGCAGTTCCTTCCGGTTCGCGGCTGCCGAATCAACCTCTGACCGTTGGGTTGCAGGTTGCCGAGCCAGACCTGACGGGAACGCGGATTGTGTGGGAAGCTCGCGGCCAGGAGCCATCATTTGGTGGAACGAGCTACACGTTCACACCGGGTCCGAACTATGGACCTTATTGGATCGAGGTAGAAATCCAATGGCCAGACGGCCGCCGCGCTTTTGCCACAAATTCGGTGATGATCAGTCCCGACTCGCCGCCGGTGTTAAGCAAATCACAACGTGCGACCGACGGAGGCTTCTCGTTTCAATTAGCCGGCACGCCCGATGCAACCTATGTGATCCAAGCTTCGGTGAATTTCACGACGTGGCTGCCGGTCAGCACCAACACTTTGCCGCCCAGCGGGGTGTCACAAATTACTTACTCAAACGCGGCGGCGTTTTCCCAGCGTTACTATCGTGCAGTGAAGCTGTGATTTCAGTTCGTTTGATAGACGATGTAGAATCGCTGGTTGACGCCGCCGGCGGTAGAATCCGTCCATGAGGAGCTGGAACCGGAAGCTGTAATGTCGCCACTCATATCCGTCCAAGACCCGCTGGTCAGATTAGATCGTGACGCAACACGATAGGTTTTACCGCTGACGCCCGGCCACGAAATTTTCATTCCGCCGGAAATCTTGCTAATGGCGCTGCGAACACTGTTGCCACCAATCATCACGGTCGCGCTGGAGGGTTGGTTCACGGCCAACGCGCCGCCTGGCGACAACGTCAACGTGACGTTCTTGTCAGACACCAAAGCTGCACTTTTCTTCGGCGCAACCGTTATGCTGGCAGACGCTGCACCGGCGGGAATCGTCACTGAGGTCGGCAGTGTGTCGTAATCAGTGCTGTTCACCGCTGAACCGGCAAGCGTGAAGTTTGCCGTTACGGCGTCGGCATTACTTCCGCTGCGGGTAATGGTGAATGTTCCACTGGCTGGCCCAATGCGAGAAGCATTTGCTCCGGCGGCGGTTGTCAGCCCTGATGACCCTGAGCTTCCACCCTCCTGAATCGTCAGATTCACGGAATAGGCCGTCCCCACATTGTAATCGGAGCTTGAGGCAAGTGTGAGCGTGGCGGTTTCTGTTCCTTCCGTTTCAGTATCCGCCGGAGCGTAAACGGTGATCGTAACAGAACTTTGCCCCGCCGGAATGGTGAACACTTCCGGCATGTCACCTTCGGGTCGGCGATAATCATTCCATTTCGTCGCCGTGCCGCTGGGCTGCAACGCCACTGTGAGCGGACTGGCTGTGCTGCCCGTTCGCGTGATGGTGAAGTTGGCTGTGTCGGTTGACACACCTTCAGACATGACTGAATCGCTGCTGGAAACGCTGACGGTCGTCAGTCCATTGGTGGTGGAAAGGTCCGATAACGCAAACACACGACGACCATCGGGCCATTGAATTTCTGCTTCGACCCATTGTCCGCTGCCGCTCAAAGGTGTGAAGGTAAAGCTGCTGCCGTAAGCGGGCTCTTGTCCTTTGGCCTCCCAAAGAATCCGCGCCTGGCTCAGATCCATCCCCGGCACTTGCAATGTCGCGGTTACTGAAGCGCCTGTGGAAGTCTGAGCCGGCAGCCCTAGAATTTGTCCAGTGGGTGGCGTCCAAGATTGCGTTTTCAACGATGTCAACGCCGCGAGAAATGCCACCGTGCCCAATCCACGCGCCTGGTCAGTGACAACAAATTCCGTGGTGACATTAAACGTATCGCCCCAGCGGTCATAGAACGGATACAGCGCCGTGCTCGCGTCATCGGACGGGTACGTCAGGGCGGCCAATTCCGAGCCATACGTGGACGTGTAAACAAATCCTTGCTGCACGCTCGCAATCGGAATGCCCGTGGGCGGCATCGTGCGACGATCATTCCAGGAATATTGGTGAACGATTTCACGCTGCCGTTTCCAACCGAGGCCGGTCACGTAGGTTACGTTCACGGGATTGCAGCCGCCCTCGTAGTTCATGTTGGCGAGCATGGCATCGAGGTAATCCGCACGCGCGCTGATTTGATACGCGGCTGCGATGTCAAACGCCTGACTCGCGGAAAAATACCAACCGGCACCCTTCACGCGTTTCGTATCCTCGGGGAAGCTGCTGCCGTAAGCGCCTTGTTGCGACCACTTGAGCGCGTCATTACCTGCGTTGGTGACTGTGGTAATGCATTTGGCGAGATAGTTCGCGTCAAGCTGGCTGGCCGGCAACCGCCCACTTCGCGCCGCGAAGGCATAGCTGCGCACCGCATTGCCGTAGCAGGCATACAATCTCCACCAACCCCAGCGGAACGTCGCGGGATCGGTCGGATCAGGCAGCCATGACTTCAATGTTTGATGAATCGCCGTGTCGCCAGTGGCAAGAAACATCTCGCACGCAGCCCACGCGAGTTCGTCGTCGTGCGAAAAATCATCGCCGTAATGGGTGATTTTCTGATACGCACCAGCCTTGCCATACCGCGAGATGGCATTCATCAGAAATTGCCAGCCCAGTTGTGCCTTTTGCAAATAGAGCGCGGCGGCGGCAGGATATTTCTGCTTCATTAAAGGGGACGACGCGCATTGCGCCAAAGCGCCCACGGCGGCGGCAGTCACCGACGTGGTTTTCGGCCAGACGACTTGCGCGTCGCCATGATCAGGAGTGACGTTGCTTTCGTATTCGCGATTTTGCGGATAGACTAGGAAATAAAAGCCGCCGTCGCTGTCTTGAATTTTTGCCAGATAATCCGCTTCCCACTTTGCTTCCTGCAAAATATCGCTGATGCCGTCGCCGCTCTCGGGAATACCCAGATTGTCGAGCGCAGCCACGCCGGCGAGCGAGTCCACAGCGAACATCAATTCATGAGTCAGGCTCGCGCAATTGATCGTGTACTTGCTGTAATCGCCGGCATCGTGGTGTCCTCCGGCGGTGTCAATGGAACCGGTTCGCACGAATGGATACAATTGCGCTGACGCGCTCGTGAGTTTGGGCGCGGTTTGGACTGGATTATCGGGATTGGTTGTTTGCGTGTAGTTCGCAATCGTGGTCCAGGTGAAGTTGTATGATGATTCCGGCAACGGAACCGTTGCGGCTGCGGTATGACACGCACCGTGCGTAAAGCGCGTGAAGGGCATGGAATTGGACGTGCCGCAACGCTGGTGGTAAAGACCCAGTTCGTAAGCTCGCGCGAAAGCCATTGCCACGCCTTCGTTGATGAGAAACGGCATTGAAGCGCCGAGACCGGGAACAACGAGGCGATATTCGCCGGGCGTGGTCAGGCCGCTGAAATCTGCTTGATAAACTTTCTGATACGGCGTGGGCGTATAGGCGTAGCCTGCATCCGTGCGCACGCTGAGCGTTCCTTGAAAAACCTGAGCACCCGTTTTTGCATCCACCACAGAGAAGGACGTGGAGGGCAGTGTCATTTCACCCATGCTGCCGAGGTAAAAGCCGATCATGGCTTTTTTCGGAAACGACGGGACGTAACCTTCCTGGTTCACGTGAATCGCCGGATTATAGCGCATCGGATCGGCCTTCGAATTGAACGACGTAGTCGAACTCCAAAGTGAACCGCCAGGATTCAAGACGGCGACCGTGGCGTTGTCAGAAATTGGCGCTGCGAGCTGGAGATAAATGCAATTGTCGATGCGCAGATCACGCTGCGCGAGCGGCCCGTAGAGCGGGCGGCGTTTGAAACCCACAGATTGCACAACGACGGGCGTCCCATTCGCAGTAACGGCAAACAGAGAAGCAGCCGGTAACTGAAGTCCGCCGCTGGAATTCACAAAGTCCCACGCTGTCACACTGCCGCCAGCCGGTTTGGTGTTGATCAAGTGCAACTCAAGCAGGGTGGGCGTCAAAACGCGCAACATGTTCTGTCCAACAAGTGGCATTCGGGGCGCGTCGTACTCGTAATCATCAAAAAGTGCGTTCGTGGAAGCGGTAGGGGGCGGATTGGTCACTGTTCCAGAGGGCGGATTCGTCGTCGTCCCACCGAAAGATTGCGCTGTTCCCGCGAAGTCCCACGTAGCGCGACCGTCGAACAGGACAAAGTCCATTCCTTGCAGAGTCGCACCTTCAAGACCAACGGCGCTCGCAGGCACTTCGAGCCGCGCCCATTGACCCGCCGCGGGCAGAGTTCCCATAAAACGACGGCTGGCAGTGCTGTCGGTACCGTAGTTGATATTGTTTGCGCCCCAATAAGCGCGGTGTTCCCAATCGCCCGCAGTCGTGTTCCACGCGAGCATGATTTCCGTAGGCGGATTGGCCGGATCCAAATAGACATAGGCATAAAGAGATTCGCCCGTGTTGACGGTGAGCGTTGAGGATGCCCAATTAAAAAAATGTTCGTGCAATCCGGAACTGGCGGAAGATTGGTGAGCAAGGATGCCATGATATGGCGCGGGATTGCTTCCCACCCATGTCCATGAATCTCCGCCGGTAGAGCCAGCACCAGCCCCAGAGGGTAGCGCGTCATCCATCCACACACTCGCGGCACCGGCCTGTCTGGCCAGCGCCACGAAACAATATATTGCAGCAACGCGTTTTCGCATCGTGCTGCAAGGTGGAAGTTATTTGATGCTAGGGTAATTGAAGTACGGACGCTTTTTTTGTCACAGTTTCGATGACAAAAACATCTGTTGCAGTGGGAGGGATGTTTTAAGTTACCTACTGAATGGGGGGAAGTGGCGGCTGGACAGAGATGCGGCTACCAACAGGGATGAAAACCCCGGCTTGCCCGGATGGAGATTTCAGTATCAATGAAGATCCCGCGTTGATGGCGACAGATGCGGCGAATGTGTTGAGAATGGTTTCGGCGTATTTCACGAGATAGCGATAAGGCGAATACGGCACGTGGACGATGTCGCCTGGCTTCAGCCGCACATCTCTGGCCTTTCCGCGCCGCACGTCGCCGTAATCTACAATGGTGATTTCCGGTTGCGCCAGCGAGCCACGCACAATCGCAACATGCGAGAGATAAGCGTCCTTGACGACGTCATACGAGGCGGCAATTGCAGCCATGAGCGTCAATTCTTCGGTGTAAGGCACAGACCGCGGCTGTGCGACCGCACCAATCACAAAGACCTGCGGTGCGACTGCCGGCGGGAGGTAAATAAAATCGTCGGGCTGAAGATAAATGTTCTGAGAAAGATCGCCATGGTTCATCAACCGGTCGAAATCCACTGGCAATAACTTACCTCGGCGCATGACGAAACTGCGTCGCAAATCCGCCAGCTCTTCAACGGCAGTACTCAAAGGAATGTCATGCTGACTAACGTAGCTACTCGTGCCGCCCGCGGCTCCCATGGCTTCGAGCAATGTGGTCGGGTGGTTTAAAGAATACACTCCCGGCGATTGTACGCGGCCGAGCATCCAGATTCTTTTACTCTCCACGGCGCGCAAGGCCACCGAGACCTTCGGTCCGTTACGGATCTGCTCCCCCAGTTTTTTCTCGAGCAATGATTTTGTTTCAGCGAGCGTAAAACCCCACACATCCACACCTTGCAACACATTGAAATAGATTTTTCCATCCGGGCAGACGCTCGTCTGTGTATTGGAATTAGTTTCGCCGATCAGTTCCAACTCGAGTCTGTCACCCGGCCCGAGAGTGAACAAATTCGTGGGCGGCTTCAGCCATTCGGGGTGGATGTGGTTTGTCAAAACAACATGGACAGGTTGGTTAATCACGTGGGTGTGATGAGCCGCCTCTTCGCCATTTGGCTGAAAATCACTGTATTGTGGTGTACTGCACCCTGTGATCAGCAGCGACAGGCACAAAAGCCCCGCCAAGCTGTTCGCAATTGCTTGCTTGTCGGTGGTCCGCCGTTCGTTAGATGTCTGTGTTGCCGATCTCATTGCTCAAATGGCTTTATGATGTCTTGACCTACGTAGGAGGCGACGACGGATTGCAGGAACGCGGTGATGGCCAGGTCGAGCAAATCCTCCGCGCGCCACCATGGCCGTTTGGACACGTAAACGATGTCCTTGGGTTGCAATCGAAAATCTGGAGATTTTCCGGCCAGGATGGTGTTGCAATCCACGACGAATGTTTCTGGTTTATCCAATGAACCGCGCACGACCAGCACACGGGACTTGTAGGACTTTTCGTTGAAGCCGGCTCGTTGCGAAATCGCGCCAATCACGCCGAGCTCCGGGGTAAAAGTCACCGAGCCGGGGTAACGAACATCGCCCACGACGTGAATTTCAAGCAGCCCCGTCGGACGGAAGAAGAGATAATCGCCCGGAGCGAGCGAAACGTTCTGCGACAGATCGCCATCTAAAAACATGCGCTCAAAATTCACGGGCAAACGTTTGCCATCGCGCATCAGAAAGCTCCGCTGAAGGTCCACTAGGTCAATGCTGTCGCGCTCCCTTAAGGCAACCTCAAAGCCTTTCGCCCGTGCAATTGCCTCCAGTACGGTCGTTGGATGGTCCAGGGAATAAAGTCCCCGCTGGTTCACCTTCCCCAACACACAATATTTTTTGCTTTGAAGCGTCACAGGCGTCACCATCGTCCGCGGCGCGCGTCGGAAATCGGCCAACGCCTTGTCCAGCGCCTCGCGAAATTCATCTATCGTTCGGCCGCCGGCCATCACGTCTTGCGCCTCCAGAAATCCCACGCGTCCGTCCGGCGCTACAATCACTTCGGGTTTGGTGAACTCCGGCGAGCTATACAATGCAATCCGCAAAACGTCACCCGGTCCCAGTGTGAACCGCTCTTGCCATGCCGCGCGTTGTTTTGGAATGCTGTCGCCAAGGAAGGTGACGGCCGTGTCGGATTGTACCGGGTCAGATTGCGTTGCAACAATGTACGTCGGCGCGAGAGGCTTTGTTGGATTGCGAGAAACGGAGTTGGTTGGATTCTGCGCGTGAGAAAGGAGAGAGGCCGAAAGTAAGAACAAGCACGGCATCCACCGCGCTAGGGAATTGCGCACATATTCTATCGGCGCATGATTCAATACCGCTCCGATTAGATTACATCGCGCGCTGCGCAAGGTCTCCAGTTGGGCGCGAGTTTCGGCGGCGGACGACGATCTACTGTCCGTCAGCCACAATACATTTGGAATTTCCTCGGCCAGCAGTATCGCCTCGGGCAAAGACGCGGGTGGCAGTTCAACAAGAATGACGATGTTCTCGATTTTACGCCATTCTTCCAGCGCCGATTGCCATTGTTTGCGTCGTTCCAGGTTCCAAACCCAACCCGGCAAAGGAATATGGACGACGCGCTGCGAATCAGGGCTGACCAGTTTGTGTTCTACTTCCGTTGGTGTGGGGAGAGAATTCATTGTGGCCACGGAAAGACCCTGACCGTTTGACGAAATTTCCAAAGGCGATTTCTGCGTATGGCCATTCTGCGATTCGTGGCGGGTGGAAACCGTCAACACACGAAACCCGCTCTCACTCGCCGCGCGCGCCAGGTTACGTACCAACGTCGAACGGCCCTCACCATGCGCCGCCGATGTCACACCACAAATCAGGCCGTGATTGAGCGTGGGACTGAGCCGGCCCTGCAACCGTTTCCATGTGCGAAAGGCCCAATTGCGCTGGTCGTTTTGCGAAAGTTCATCAAGATCGGGCGCAGTGGCAATCACAGGCAAACCAGTAACGCGCGTCACGTCCGCCGGAGCTTTGAGGCGTTTATCAAAAACCTCCACGAGCAATGCAAGCAAAACAAACATCACCACGCCCGCCAATCCAAAGAAAATGGTGACTGCGACAATTTTAATTCCGCGCTGCGTGCCTTTGACGTCGCGAAGGAGCGCGGGCGAAAGGACACGATAATACCCGGGCGGTTCGGCAGACAACAATTGCGCTGCTCGTTGGCGCTTGGCCAATTCGTGACGACTGTTTTCCAAGGGCTGCAATTCGCTGCGCAACATGTCCCAGGCGTCTCGCTGGAGCGCAAAACTGCCGGCGAGTTCGGCGTCCGTTGGAGGCGCAGGTTCGGCCTTTCCTTTGGCGAGCTGATCTTCGAGAGATTTCACTTTGGCTCTCGCCGCCTGCACGATCGGATGCGTTTCCATGTATTGCGTCAAGGCGTCCACGAGTTCTTCCCGGGATTTCTGAAGCTTGAGCGCCAGCGGAGACGGACGGGGCGCGACAACAGGCGGCAGCGCTTTGGGCAGAGACGGCTTCGCGTTTTTTAGAGCGGCGATTTCGGATTCGAGTTGCGTGAGTTGAGGTCCAACGAATTGACGAACTTCCTCCGCGGCATTGGATTGAAGTTGTTTGGTAAATCGAACCGCTTCATCCACATAAAGGTTTGCCGTTGCCATCGCCGCATCTTTGGTGGGACCGGCAACCTCGGCGAGGACCACGTCGCCATCGCGTTCGGGAGTGATGCGAAGACGCTTAACAAATTTGTCCGGCGGAAGCGGCGGCTTGGCCAGGCTCGCCACATGGTTCAACAATTCCGGAGAGCGCAAAAGACTCACGTAGGTTTGAGGCGTCAGCGTTTGATAAGCAAAAACTTCCGCTGTCCGGGGCGATTCGTTTCGGATCAACCTTGCGGACGCAATGAATCCGGGCTTCCAGAGGTACGATGATCCTAAAAAACCGAGCACGCAGGAAAGCAGCCCGCCGAACACGACCCAATGCCAGCGAGCGCGCAGCACTTCGATGAACAACCACGCGTCGGCAGGTTTGAATACTGGACCCGATGCATGTGTTGGCTGTCGCGGATGAGCCGACGCGAAGACGCCTGGGTAGCTGGAAGTGATCTGTGTTCGCGATCCGGTGTTCACAGCCTTGTCAGCTTTGTCTTGGTTCATGAGTCTGTCGCCATAACAAATCTCGGCCTAGCATCGCTTTCGATTGGACGCGAAGATTTCTTTAACCAGCCCGCCCAGCCTAAGCGACCGATCCATTTCGGGCAAAGTAGGTGGAGACCTCAAAGCGTGGGATGTGAAAACCCTATTCCGATGTTTGACCGAAAAGGCACAGCCTCCTCATTTCAAAAGATTCTTCTCCAGGGCGTACCGTGTTAGTTCCGCGTTGTTCTTCATATCCATTTTCTTGAGGATACGCGCGCGATAAGTGCTGATCGTTTGAACGCTGAGCGAAAGTTCGCGGGCGATCTGGCTGACTTGTTTTCCGGAGGCAATCATCCGCAGGATTTCAAATTCCCTGTCCGAGAGCCGTTCGTGCGGAGGTTTGCGCACGTCCATGTCGAGGTATGACGCCATTCGTTCCGCCAATGTGGGGCTGATGTAGCGTCCACCGCTGACGACCTTCTTGATTGCGCCGGCAAGTTCGTCCCCTGCACTCTCCTTCGTGAGATAACCCGCCGCGCCGCTTTTAAGCATTCTCACCGCGAATTGGTCTTCCGGGTGCATGCTCAACACCAATACCGGCAGCTTGGGACGTAACCTTCTGATCTCGCGCATTACTTCTCCGCCATTTCGACCCGGCATGGTGATGTCCAGCACGACCACATCCCAGGCGCTTTTGGACACGCGTTCAAGTCCCTCCTGAGCATTACGCGCTTCGCCAAATTTCGCGTTGCGAATGTGATCGCTGAGAATGAGCTTCAAACCTTGTCGCACAACAGCGTGATCATCTATGAGTAGAATTTTCATGCTGGACCAATTGACGTTCGCCGACCTCCGGCTGATTGGGGAATTCGCACGGTCACGGTCGTACCTTTGCCGGTTTCACCGTGCCAATGGACGTCGCCTCCAACCAACGCGGCGCGCTCTCGCATCCCAAGCAGGCCGATCGATGTCGTGTCGCGAATTTGTGTATCCGAAATCCCGACACCGTTGTCTTTGATTTCCAGAATCAGATCTTTGCCTTCCTCGAACAAACGCACTTCGACGGCAGTCGCGTTCGCGTGCCGAATGACGTTGGTGAGTGTTTCCTGAAAAATGCGGAAGAACGCGGTGTTCAAATCCTGATCCAAAAACATTTCATGGATCTCGGTTCGCACATGGCACTTGATTCCCGTCTGAATTTCAAACTCGTGGGCCTGCCATTCGATCGCTGGCACCAAACCCGCCGTGTCCAGCACACCTGGTCGCAAATCCGTGGCAATGCGCCGCACGGCCTGGATGGTGGCATCGACATTGGCCGTCAAGGCTCTGGCTTTGTCGCGCAATGTTTTTGGTTTTTGGGGCAGCCGACTGCCGAGCCAGGTCAATTGCAGCTTCAGCCCGGTCAACGTTTGACCCAATTCGTCATGCACCTCCCGCGCAATTCGAGTGCGCTCGTCTTCGCGAATGGATTGCAGATGCATCGAGAGTGAGTGCAGTTGCTTGTTTGATTCGCGCAGTTCCTCCTGGGCGCGCTTGCGAGCTGTCCGTTCCTTGGCCTCACGCAAGGCGCGATGCACCGAAGGGACGAGACGGGGAAGCCGATGTTTGAGGACGTAATCTGTAGCGCCTTTTTTTAATGTTTCGATAGCCACTCTTTCCAGCACAGTGGGATCCGAAGCTTGGAATTCACGTGACTTGAAGTCGCGGC
>JADMIO010957444.1_pt1 | contig 39565 bp, 38 predicted proteins | sample 8958161 | NCBI WGS metagenome assembly JADMIO01 (sample SAMN16585339, study PRJNA669376) | soil metagenome | isolation source: Crop rotation soil | place: USA: Cullars Rotation, Alabama | collected 2011 | reverse complement strand
CGCGACAACTTGTCCACGTGGAATTCTAAGCTTAGGATCCCAATGTGCTGGAAAGCTGCACGCGGACGACTGCGGCATCGCCGCCGGGCCGCTGCACGGTATTGCCGAGGATGACGTGGTCGTACTGCTCCCACACCCAGCGCTTCGAGCAGAGTTCGGGCGTGCCGATCAGCTTCTCCAGCGCAGCCGCAATGCCGATCGGCGGCTTCACCTCACGCGCGTGCACAATGGGCAGCGCGGGCGACGGCACGTGCGGCCGGTCATACAGCGGCGCTTCGTCGCCAAGCTCCTTGATCGGCAGGTCGGCCATCACGCCGCCGCCGTGCTTGACCACAAAGCGCTTGCTCGGCGTGGTGTAACCGACCACGGCGAAATCGAGGCCCCACTTCTTGAAGATCGCCTCGGCTTCCTTTTCCTTCTCGGGCTTGAGTACCATGAGCATGCGCTCCTGGCTCTCCGAGAGCATCATCTCGTAGGCGCTCATGCCAGTCTCGCGCGTCGGCACCGAGTCGAGAATGAGATCGACGCCGAGATCGCCCTTGGCGCCCATCTCGACCGCAGAGCAGGTCAGACCCGCCGCGCCCATGTCCTGAATCGCAATCACGCAATCGGCCGCCATGATCTCGAGGCAGGCTTCCAGCAGCAGTTTTTCGGCGAAGGGATCCCCGACCTGCACGGTGGGGCGCTTCTCCTCGGAATCGTCATCGAATTCGGCAGATGCCATCGAGGCGCCATGAATGCCGTCGCGGCCGGTCTTGGAGCCCAAATAGACGATCGGCATGTTCACGCCGGAGGCCGCCGCATAGAAGATCTTGTCGGCGTCGGCGAGGCCCACGGCCATCGCGTTGACGAGGATGTTGCCGTCATAACGGGTGTGGAAGCGCACCTGCCCGCCCACGGTGGGTACGCCGAACGAATTGCCGTAGCCGCCGACACCGGCAACGACGCCGGAGACCAGGTGCCGCGTCTTTGGATGTTCGGGCGCACCAAACGAGAGCGCATTGAGGCAGGCGATGGGACGGGCGCCCATGGTGAAGACGTCGCGCAGGATGCCGCCCACGCCTGTGGTCGCGCCCTGGTAGGGCTCGATGTAGCTCGGGTGGTTGTGGCTCTCCATCTTGAAGACCACCGCCTGGCCATCGCCGATGTCGATCACGCCTGCATTCTCGCCCGGGCCCTGGATCACCCACGGCGCCTTGGTCGGCAGCCCGCGCAGATGGATGCGCGAGGATTTGTAGGAGCAGTGCTCGTTCCACATCGCCGAGAAGATGCCGAGCTCGGTGAAGGTCGGGACCCGCCCGATCAGCTTCAAAATCCGCTCGTATTCGTCGGGCTTGAGCCCGTGGCTGGCGACGAGTTCGGGGGTGATCTGGGGTTCGTTGGTCTGCTGCATGCGCCCGTTATTAGGTAGTCCGGAGGGGCTGGAAAAGGCCTTTTAGGGCCCATTTTCCCGCTGTCCAGAGCTTTGCGGCCGGTAGCCGCAGGAACAGGGTTTGCCTATGGCCGAGGGATCGGATTTAAGGGCGCCAAACCGCAATTGAAGGCCCATTTCCGTGAACGAGCTCCCCCAAAACGCATTCAACAAGCGCCCCGACCTGCACGTCGAGACCGAGGGCGAATTCAAGGGCTGGCGCACCTGGACCCGCGACGCCTTCGAGACCCATAGCGGGCCGTTCTGGCACCGCATGGACGAGGCCGGGAAGGTGCATTGCGCCTTCCGGGTCGAGAAAAAGCACCTCAATGGCCAGCGCAACGTCCATGGCGGCTGCTACATGACCTTTGCGGACTACTGTCTGTTCGCCATTGCCTCGCCGCATCTGCAGGGCCCGGGCGTGACCGTGGGGTTTTCCTGCGAATTCCTTGACGCGGCACATGAGGGCGAACTGATCGAATGCGACGGCGAGATCACGCGCGCCGGCAATTCACTGATCTTCCTGCGCGGCACGCTGCGCTCAGGCGAGCGCAAGCTGTTCACCTTTTCCGGAACCATCAAGCGGGTGAAATGGAAGACGCCGCCCGCGGCCGGCGCCGGCGGCACATAACGTTTGAGCACGATCTTTTCCGAAAACCGGTTCCCACTTTTCGGGATCATGCGGCCCATGCAGCCAGCCTCCTTGTGCTATTCGCTCGAATGAGCCCATAAACGAGCGGGAAGCGCCGGGGCCGACAAGTTGCCGCAGAGCACAGCACTGAGCGAAATCGAGGCCGCGCCCGCACCGCAGCCCGCGGCCTCCCCGCTTGGACCCAGGCAGCGCTCCTGGCGCGACTATGCGCTGCTGCTGGCGCTGGCGGTGTGCTGGAGCTCGACCTATCCGCTGACCAAGATCGGGCTCGGCACCATCCCGCCCATCACCTTCATCGCGGCCCGCTCGCTGGTCGCAGCCCTCTTCCTCATCACCGTGCTGTATGTGCGCGGCAAGCGCCTGCCGACCGACGCGAGGGCCTGGAAGCTGTTTGCCCAGCAGCAGACCATCAACTCGACGATCCCGTTTTTGATGATCACCTGGGCGCAGCTTTACGTGTCCGCATCGAGCACGGTGGTGCTGGCCTCGACGACGCCGATCTTCGCCTTCCTCATTACCTGGGGCATCACCCGCCACGAGCCGGCGACCATGCTGAAGCTGATGGGCGCGATCCTCGGCCTCGCCGGCACCGCCGTGATCGTCGGCCTCGACGCGCTCGGCGGCCTCGGCCACCAGATCATTGCCGAGCTTGCGATCCTGCTTGCCACCATCTCGTTTGCCTGCGCCACCATCTTCGGACTGCGGCTTTCCGAGTATGACCCGATGGTGGTGGCCGCAGGCTCGCTGCTGTTCGGCGGGCTGGTGCTGACGCCGCTATCCATGGCCGTCGATCATCCCTGGACCCTGCGGCCGAGCGTGGAAGCCCTCGTCGCCGTCGTCACCATGGGCATCTTCTCCTCGGCCTTCGGGCTGATGCTGTTCTACATGTGCCTGCAGCGGCTCGGCACGCTGACGACGAACGCGCAAGGGTATTTGCGCATTCCGATCGGCGTCGGGCTGTCGGTATTGCTGCTGGGCGAGCAGGTGCCGGCGAATCTTGCGGCTGGCCTCGTGCTGGTCATGGCCGGCGTCGCCGCGATGACGGTGCCGGGCGATGCGCTGCGGCGCGCGGTGCGGCGGCTGCGCGGCAGCTAGCGCCTATTTCTGATCTTTCTGATCAGCCAGCAACTTCCTGTATTTCTCGACGTCGCGGGTGACGAGTTGCTGCAGCACGTCGGGCGCAAGTTCGTTGGCGTCCGGCGCCACCGTCGACAGATCGGCAAACCGCTTCTTCACCGGTTCGCTTGCTACCGCTGCCCTCGCAGCATCATTGAGCTTTGCGACGATATCCGCCGGCGTGCCCTTTGGCACGAACAGGCCGTTCCAGCCCTGCGCCTCGAAGTCGGGCACGCCCGCTTCCGCCGACGTCGGCAGTTCAGGCAGCGAGGCGAGCCGCACGTTGGAGCCGACCACGAGACCCTTGACGAGCTTGTCGTTGATCGGCTGCGCGACGGAGGCCGCCGCATCGCAGACGCCGTCGATCTGGCCGCCGATCGCGTCGGTCAGTGCAGGCGCAGCACCACGATAGCCGACCAGCGTGATGTCGATGCCCGCCGCATGGGCAAAGCTCTTGCAGATCAGGAAATTCGAGGAGCCGACGCCGGCGTGACCCAGGTTGATCTTGCCGGGATTGCTTTTGGCGTAGGCGATGAACTCCTGCATCGTCTTGGCAGGAAAATCCTTTCGCAGCGCGACGATGCCGAAGGTCTTCGCCACCATCGCGACGGGGGCAAACGCATCCGGCTTGAATGTCAGGTTCGGGTAGATGGTGTAAGCGGCAGCATTGGTGCCGGCATTGCCGATCGCGATGGTGTAGCCATCCGCCTGCGCACGCGCGACGCGCGCCAGCGCAATCGAGCCGCCGGCGCCGCCGACATTCTCGATCACAACGGTTTGGCCGAGCGCGATTGTCATCTGCTCCGCGACGGTGCGTGCGATGACGTCGGACGTGCCGCCTGCCGCAAACGGCACGACCATGGTGATGGGGCGCGTGGGGTAGTTTTGTGCGTGCGCCATCGTCGAGGGAAAGAACGCCAACAGAGCTGCCCAAACTCCTCGAAGCAACCCTGCAGTAGGTGTCAGCTTGGCTGCCTTGCTCAACCACCGAGTGCAATGAAAGCCAAAATCAGCGTATGATCTCTTCATATTGTTACTCATTTTCAGGATGGGGTAACCTCGATGGCGGGTTCAGATTCATTGGAATACTACAAGCTCAAGGAAGATCTCGGTCGGTTTCTTAAGGACGAAATCTCCAGAGCCGTACAGAACGAGCGCGACCTCCAGCAAAAATACATAGGAATCGGACTCAAGGTGGCAGCGGTCGGAATTGCGACGGCGGTCATCGTCGTGGGCCTGTTTGGAATAAAGTCAATATATGATGTGAGGTCCACGATCGATACAATACCGGACACCATCAATACAAAAGTGAACGAGGAGATCGTCAAACGATTCGACAAGAACAACCCCGTCGCCAAGTTTGAGATGATACTTCTTGGGAGCGCCGCCCGGTCGATCGCAACCTCAATTACGATGCAGGCCGAGAACAGTCACCCCGTCGCGATCGAAGACACCATCGCCGATATCATCACCCGTGCGCTCGTGGACAAGAATATCGACCGCGAAACCAAATTGTCGCTGATAAGCGCGATGAACTCCGCAACCCTCAGCAACATCTCGCCATCAATTGGCCAATCGGTAGTCGCGCTGGTCCAACAATCGCTGGCGGAAAACCAGCCTGACGAAGAACTGCTTCGTCGCTGCCTGAAGTTCTTTGCTTCGCGGAACGCCGAGCGGTATACGGCCATAGCGGAGAAGATATTCGAGGCACGCGCTTCATCGCCTGCAATCATGCTCGCGGTCGGCCGATACGCCGGAGCGCTGGAGAAGAACAATGGAGAGGACCTGATCAAGAAGCTCGAAAAGTCCGAGGATTCCAATCTAAAATACCTGATTCACGTGCGCAACTTGCGCGTCGGAAAGGTGAAGCAAGTCGATATTGCTATTTTTTCGGATGCAATACAGCGCTCGTTCAATGCCGACCCTGACGATGACTTGGGCCTTTCAGACGTGATCGAGGGTATCGGCTCGATAAACGATGGATTCGAGCCTCGCACGGAAGTCATCTTGCAACTGGTAGAGGCGTTGCGGGAGTACGCCTCATCCAAGAGCCTAGTTCTGGCCGTTGAGGATAACTCGCCGGACAGCATGAGTTTTCGCTTCTACAACGCAGCTGCGCGGCCATCTTCAGCGTCCATCGATCAAAAGCATTTCCAAACCCTGATCGAAGTCATTGGCGGCTGTGTTCGAGACAGCTTGCGGCAAAGCAAGGGAGAGTTCACCGACTCTACAAGGCAAATGATCGAGTTCTGGTTGCCGCGAATAGATCGCGGCACTGAGCAGCGAAGAGCCGGCGCTCTCAGCTACAAGGATTTGAAAAAGGTACGTTTCATTGCTGCGGACGGCCCCGACACGCCGGTCAACACCGGCGCCGCGAAGGCGACGATTGCAATTGACGGGAGCGGGCCTAACGCGAAACTAGTCATCAAATGGAGCGACGACACGGGTGAGGCCAAGTCGGCCCGGCTCAAGACAATTGTCGACTTCAACGCTCGCTTCTTGACGGACTACGGAATATGGAGCCGTACGACGCAGGATTTCTAAGCTGCTCTCTGCAGAAAGCGCCTATGCCGCCTTCTCCATATGCGCGACAAGCCCGGCAAACAGGCCGCGGCCGTCGGTGCAGCCCATGATGTCTTCGACGTGGTTTTCCGGATGCGGCATCATGCCGAGCACATTGCCGCGCTCGCTGACGATGCCGGCAATGGAGTTCGCCGCACCATTGATATTGGCGTCCTCGTTCACCACGCCCTCGGGCGTGCAGTAGCGATAGAGCACCCGCCCCTCGCCCTCGAGCCGCTTCAACGTCTCTTCATCGGCCTCGTAATTGCCCTCGCCATGCGCCACCGGCACGCGGATCACCTGGCCTGCGTTGTAGCCGCGGGTGAACGGCGAGTCCGAGCGTTCCACTTTCAGGTGGACGTCGTGGCAAATGAATTTCAGCCGCGCATTGCGCATCAGCACGCCCGGCAACAGGCCTGCCTCGCAGAGGATCTGGAAGCCGTTGCAGACGCCGAGCACGAGGCCGCCCTTGCCCGCAAAATCGCGCACCGCGTCCATCACGGGCGCCCGGGCCGCAATCGCGCCGCAGCGCAGATAATCGCCGTAGGAGAAACCACCGGGCACCACCACGAGGTCGGTGCCCTTCGGCAGCGCCGTCTCGGCGTGCCAGACCATCGCGGTCTCGTTGCCCGAGGCTAGCTTCAGCGCCCGCGCCATGTCGCGTTCGCGATTGATGCCGGGAAAGACCAGGACTGCGGATTTCATCTAGAGCAGCTCGACCCGATAGTTTTCGATCACGGTGTTCGCCAGCAGCTTGTCGGCGGCATCCTTCAGCGCGGCTTCCGCCTTGGCGCGGTCGGCGCCGGCGAGCTCGATGTCGAACACCTTGCCCTGGCGGACGCTGGCGACACCGTCGACCCCGAGAGATTTCAGCGCACCCTCAATCGCCTTGCCTTGGGGATCGAGGATGCCGGTCTTCAACGTCACAGTCACACGTGCCTTCACGATCGCTTTCCCTGTTAGTCTAGCTCTTCACCAGCACCGGGCCCGTGCCGGACGGCCGCTCGTTCTCCATCAGGATGCCCAGGCGCTTCGCGACTTCGGTGTAGGCTTCCAGAAGCCCGCCGAGATCACGGCGGAAGCGATCCTTGTCCAGCTTCTCGTTGGATTTGACATCCCACAGCCGGCAGGAATCCGGGGAAATCTCGTCGGCGACGATGATCCGCATCATCTCGTTCTCGAACAGCCGTCCGCATTCCATCTTGAAGTCGACGAGGCGGATGCCGATGCCGAGGAAAAGACCGGTCAGGAAGTCGTTGACGCGGATAGCGAGCGCCATGATGTCGTCGATTTCCTGCGGCGTCGCCCAGCCGAACGCGGTGATGTGCTCTTCCGACACCATGGGGTCGTTGAGCTGGTCGTTCTTGTAATAGAACTCGATGATCGAACGCGGCAGCTGGGTACCTTCCTCGATGCCAAGGCGCTGCGACAGCGAACCGGCGGCCACGTTCCGCACCACGACTTCCAGCGGCACGATCTCGACTTCGCGAATCAGCTGCTCGCGCATGTTGAGGCGGCGGATGAAGTGGGTCGGCACCCCGATGTCGTTGAGGTGCTGAAACAGGTACTCCGAGATCCGGTTGTTGAGGACGCCCTTGCCCTCGATCACCTGATGCTTCTTGGCATTGAAGGCGGTCGCATCGTCCTTGAAGTGCTGGATCAGGGTGCCCGGCTCCGGGCCTTCGTACAGCACCTTTGCCTTGCCTTCATAAATGCGTCGCCGACGGCTCATTGGGATGTACCGTGTTTTGTTGAAATCCATCGATTTGGTGTGCTCCGAATGACTGGGTTACGACCACGGCGGAGCTGCCGTGAAGGCCCGGGAACCCGCAACGACAGACGGAAACAGAACAGGAACCGGACCTGTGGGCAACCTATCTGATTGGCCTATCCAGCACAATCGATCCGGCCTCTTGCGTCGAAGTTATACCGTGGCGGATTCGGGGCCGATTCTGCCGATTTGCCTGCGGCTTAAGGGCCCGTTGTTCCGGCCAATTCCGCCCCTTATCTAGGCGCGCAAGGGGCCCGTCGCAACGTCGCCGCCTGGCCCGCCGCCTGGCAATTTGGGAACCCGCGAAAATGACCACATTCGACAAGCGCGAAGAGGGTTTTGAGAAGAAGTTCGCCATCGACGAGGAACTGAAATTCAAGGCCGAAGCCCGCCGCAACAAGCTGTTCGGCCTCTGGGTGGCGGACAAGCTCGGCCTGTCCGGCGATGCGGCCACGGCATATGCAAAGGAAGTGGTCGCCGCCGAATTCGACGGACCGGGCGCGGTGGCCGCCAAGATCAAGAGTGACTTCGCGGCCAAAGGCCTCCCGGTCGATGAAGCCGAAATGCGCGGGAAGCTGGCCGAACTGATGGCGGAAGCAGTCGCGCAGGTGCAGGCGGGGCGGTAGCGCCTAGCGCCGCTTCGTGCGCCGGCCGCGTTGTTTCGCGCGCGCAAAGCCGGTCGACGTCGTATTCGCGAAGCCTTCGCGGATGATCTCCAGCAGCCGCAGCGAGGCCGCACTCATGAAGCCGCCCCGGCGCGTGACCGCGACAATGTCCTGGTTTGCCGCGAGATCGCCGACCTTGATGGTTGAGATCGATCGAAAGCGCAGTTCGTCGGCCACGTGACTCTCCGCCAGCAACGCAAGGCCGAGCCCGGCCTCGACCAGCCGCTTTTGCGCGGTCAGGCTGTCGACCGCCGTCCAGGCGATTTCGCCGAGCCCATGGGCGAGGAACAGCGCAAACACATGCGAGGCTGCGATCTCGCGCCGCCCGGGAATCTCGGGAAATGCGATCCAGCGCTCGCGCTGCAGATCGGCGAGTTTTGCCACACGCTTGCCGGCCAGCGGATGATCGGGCGCGCAGACCACCTGCAACGGCTCGGTCGCGAGCCTGACATGATCGAGATCGCGCAAGCGCACGATGTCGTAGCGCAGACCGATCGTGACTTCGCCGCGCCGGATCAGGTCGCTCACCTCGCCGCTGGTTGCCGTGCGCAGCGTCAGGTCGGCGTCGGGACATTCGCGGGCGAAGCGTTTCAGGATGTGCGACAATTGCCCGCCGGCGAGCGTGCCGACCACCGCGAGCGACACCGGCCCCGCCTTCGCCTGCATCAGCGCCCGCACCGCATTCTCCGCATCCTGCGCAGCCGCCACCGCCCGTTCGGCATAGGGCACCATCACCCTTCCGGCATCACTTAAACGTGTGCGGCCGGCGACGCGCTCGAACAGGGCAACGCCGAGTTCCTGCTCCAGCAGCGCAATGCGCCGCGAGATCGCCGGCTGCGAGCGATGCAGCACTTTCGCCGCGCTGGAAACGCCGCCGCGGCGATGCACCGTGAGGAACGTGTTGAGCGCGTCGCTGTCCATCCCGTCGCTCCCATGCGAAAAGCTGATCTCCGAGCAAAGAATAACAAATTTGGCTGATGGGTAAATCGGGACTATCTCCCTGCCCGAGACGCCACTGCCGTGATGGAGACCCCAAATGCGAAGCCAACTGGACAAAGCCAACGCCTTCCGCTCCCTGCATGCCCGCCCCGGCGCCTTCATCATCCCCAACCCCTGGGATGCCGGCACCGCGCGGCTGCTCGCCGCCATGGGGTTTGAGGCGCTGGCGACCACGAGCCTTGGGCTCGCCAACACGCTCGGCCGCGCTTCGCCGAGCCTTGCGGAAATCATCGAGAACACGCGCGCCATCGCTGAGGCAACCGACCTGCCTGTCAACGCCGACCTCGAGCATTGCGGCGCCGACGAACCGAAGGCGGCCTCGCAGGCGATCCGGCTTGCGGCCGAAGCCGGCGCAGTTGGCGGCTCGATCGAGGATAAGAGCAGCGACGACCGCAGTCCGATTTACGATTTCACGCTTGCGGTCGAGCGGGTGCAGGCCGCGGTCGAGATGGCGCGCGCGCAGCCCTTCCCGTTCACGCTGACGGCGCGCGCGGAAAACTTCCTCTACGGCCGCAGGGATGTCGACGACACCATCAAGCGGCTGCAGGCTTTCGAAGCCGCCGGCGCCGACGTGCTCTACGCGCCCGGCCTCTACGACCTCGCCACCATCAGGACGGTGGTCTCGGCGCTGAAGAAGCCGTTCAACCTTGTGATGGGCTTTGCCGATCCGGACCTGACCGTGCCGCAGTTGTCGGCGGCCGGCGTCAAGCGGATCAGCGTCGGCGGCGCCATGGCACGCGTCGCGCTGGCAGGTTTCCTGAAATGCGCGCGCGAGATGAAGGATCACGGCGCGTTCACCTATGTGCGCGAGATGGCGCCGATGAAGGAGGTGCGCGCGGATTACAGGAAGGGTGCGGCGGCCTGAACCTCCCCTGCCGGCAAACGCGCCTCTCGACGCGCGCAAAAACCGGCCTCCTCCTCAAGGGTGAGTGAACAATTTAACACAACCCTTGGTGAATCACGTGTACAAGGCTACGATTGCGCGCGCACGATCAATTTCCACGTCGTGCCGCGCCGCGCGTAGCGATCCCTTGCACCGATGATCAGAGGCGGCGCTGCGCCGCCATGGGAGATTCCCGGAAATGACGACGTGGCTGTTCTCCTTCCACAAGGCCGTTGGATTGCGGCAGGACCTGTTCATGAACGTCTTCAACGGCGAGGCCTGGGGCGGCGACGTCGCAGTACCCTTCACCCCCGGCCTCACCAACACGCCGGCTGCGGTCGTCTTCAATTCGCTGCTCTATCTGTTCTATCCGCGCGGTCAGGGCCTCTACTACATGACATATGAAGGCGAAGAGTGGACGGCCGAAGTCCGGGTGCCGAATACCGCCGGCATCAGCGCAGGCGTGGCGGCCGCCGTCTATCACGACCTGATTTATCTGATGTACTCCAATCCCGGCAGCACCGACCTGATGTATCGGACCTTCGACGGCACCACCTTCGGGCCGGAGACTGATACCTCAGCAACCAACCACCTCGTCGGTGTCGCCTACCAGAATTTGGACACGCCCGCCGCGCTCGTGATCGGCGACCTGCTGTACGTGTTTGGCCGCGGGCCCCGCGCCGACGAGCCCAACAATACGAACCGCTTCTGGTATGCGAACTTCGACCGCAGCGGCTGGCGAAGCAATGCGGTGCCGGGCACGCGAGGCCTCACCAATGGTCCGGGTGCCGCGTGGTTCAACAACCGGGCCTGGCTGCTCTACAACACGCCCGACGGCTATTTCTCCTGGATGACGTTCGACGGCCGGGATTCCTGGGGAGGCGAGCACGTGGTCCCCGACACGCCGGGCAATCAGGGCAATGCTGCGCCGGTCGTGTTCAATGAGACGCTCTACGTCCTGCACCAGGGCCCCGACGGCCGGTATCTGTACAAGACCACGGACGGTGAGTGGAACTGGACGGACGACACGGCCGTGCCTGATAGCGCGGGCATCAGCTGCGGACCCGCCGCCGTGACGTTCACGATTGACTGAAGCGAAAAGAAGGTGCCGGCGGCCTGACAGCCCACCCCGTCATTGCGAGCGAAGCGCAGCAATCCAGCTTTCTTAGCAGCAAGAAAGCTGGATTGCTTCGTCGCTTCGCTCCTCGCAATGACGGATAGAGAGAGTTACCCTTCCTTGAAGCCATACTCCGGCACGTTGCCGCTGGCGCCGTAATATTTGTACGGCAGGAATTTGCCGGACATCGTGATCTTGACGCGGTCGCCCTTGGGATTGGGCAGCCGCTCCATCACGAAGTCGAAGTCGATCGCCGACATGATGCCGTCGCCGAATTCCTCCTCGATCAATGCCTTCCAGGCCGGGCCATTGACCATCACCATCTCGTAGAAGCGATAGATCAGCGGATCGGTCGGGGGCATCGGCGTGCCGGTGCCGCGCATCGGGATCTCGTTGAGCATGGCAGTTTCGGACTTCGACAGACCGAACAGTTCGCCCGCATTGGCGGCCTGCGGTTTCGTCAGTTTCATCTGGCCCAAAATGGCGCCGACGATCAGCACTTCCGAATAGCCGCCGATCTTGTCGCAGATGTGTTTCCAGCTCCAGCCCTTCTCGCGCTTGATGTCGAGCAGCTTCTCCGTGAGATCGGATCTTTGCATTGCAGTCTCCCCTTCTTGATGTCAGCGCGCGACGGCTTGCGCGGAACTGGAATCGTACGGCCGCGGCGGCGTCACGATCGCGGGCTCGCCGAGGCCTGGACGCACGACAGGCACATGCCGCGGATCGTGGCCCGGATTTTCGGTCACAAATGTCTTGCTGCGGCTGACCAGGAAATCGACGATGTGGTTGCGCAGCGCGTAGTAATATGGATGGCGGTGCAGATCGATGCGACCGCGGTCCTTTGGCAGCGGGTTCTCGACGACCTCGGCCAGCACGGCGCCGGGGCCATTGGTCATCAGGAAAATCTTGTCGGCGAGGTAGATCGCCTCATCCACGTCATGGGTGATCATGAACGCGGTCTGCCCGGTCTCCAGGCAAATGCGCCGCACCTCGTCCTGCAGGGTTCCCCGCGTGAGCGCGTCGAGCGCCGAGAATGGCTCATCCATCAGCATGATCTTCGGCGTGATCGACAGCGCGCGCGCAATGCCGACGCGCTGCTTCATGCCCCCCGACAGTTCCGACGGCCGCTTGTGCTCGGAGCCCGTCAGGCCCACGAGATCGATGAAGGTCTGCGCATGCGCCTTGACCCTGGCGCGGTCCCAGCTGCGCCACTTTGAAGTGACGGCGTAGGCGACGTTGCCGAGCACGGTGCGCCAGGGAAACAGCGCATGGCCCTGGAAGATCACGGCGCGGTCGAGGCTGGTGCCCTCGATGCCCTGTCCGTCGACAATGACCGTGCCCTCGCTGGGCTGGTCGAGCCCGGCGAGGATATTGAGCACCGTGGTCTTGCCGCAGCCGGAATGGCCGATGACGCAGCCGAACTCGCCGCGGTTCATCGACAGCCAGAAGTCCTCGAACACGGTGGTGGTCGCGCCACCGACGCCCGGATAGCGCTTCGCGATCGCCTCGATGGAGATGAACTTGTCGGTCATGGCTATTCCGGAAACGTGACCATGCGCGTGAAGCGCGCGAGGATCTGGTCGAGCAGCATGCCGACGACGCCAATGGTGAGGATCGCGATGATGACATTGGTGATCGAGAGATTGTTCCACTCGTTCCAGACGAAGTAGCCGATGCCGGTGCCGCCGACGAGCATTTCGGCGGCGACGATCACGAGCCAGGCAATGCCGATGGAAATTCGCATGCCCGTGAGGATGGTCGGCGCCGCCGCGGGAAGGATCACGGTGAAGGCGCGCCTGACGGTGCCGACCTCGAGCGTGCGGGCGACGTTGATCCACTCCTTGCGGACGCCCGCCACGCCGAAGGCGGTGTTGAGCAGCATCGGCCATACCGAGCAGATGAAGATGACGAAGATCGCCGAGATCGAGGAATCCTTGATGGTGTAAAGCGCCAGCGGCATCCAGGCGAGCGGCGAAATCGGTTTCAGCACCTGGATGAACGGATCGAGCGCCTTGCTGATCAGGGGCGACATGCCGATCAAAAAGCCGAGCGGGATGGCGACCATCACCGCAAGCAGATAGCCGAGCCCGACGCGGGCGATGGAATAGCCGAGCTGGATGCCGAGCCCCTTGTCGTTCGGTCCGTTGTCATAGAACGGCCGCTTCAGGTGCTCCCACAGCTTCGCGCCGACATCGCCCGGCCCCGGCATCGCCGACTTGCCTTGCGTCGCGGTGATACCCATCAGCTTGGCGTATTCCGGGCTCATGTTGGCGACCGGTCCGGTCGCCCGGGTGGCCAGATGCCAGATGCCGATGAAGGCGCAGAACAGCGCGATCGAGACGATCGCCGCGCGGAAGCGAAGGGAGAAGGTCATCGGGCAGGCTCCCTCAACCCGTCGTCCCGGCGAACGCCGGGACCCATACCGCGGAATCTTTCGGTTACGGGCGGGAGGAGTACCGAACAACGAGTCGTCGCCAAACTCCTGCTTGTGGTTATGGGTCCCGGCGTTCGCCGGGACGACGACTGAGAATGCAGAACAGCCGTGGACCTCACGACGACTTCCTGATCTTGAAGCTCGCCAGATATTCTTCCGGCTTTGCCGGATCGAAGGTCTTGCCCATCACGGAGAAGCTCTTCGTCGTCGCCGTGGGCGGCGTCAGTCCGGCTTCCTTCATCAGCTTGGCGGCGTCGGTGGCGAGGTAAACCTGGGCTGCGATGCCGGCGTAGTCGACGTCACCCTTGAGCTGCCCCCAGCGCTTCATCTGCGTCATGATCCAGATGGCGAAGGAGTGCCAGGGGAACGGATCGAAGTCGACGCGGTTCGGCTGGTTGACGATGTTGCCGAGACCATCGGCAAAGGTGCCGGTGAGGATCTGCTCCAGCACGATCTGCGGCTGGTTGAGATAGTTGGCCGGCGCGATTGCTTCGGCAATCTGCTTGCGGTTCTCAGCCTTGTGCGCGAATGCCGTCGCTTCGATGATCGACTTCAAGAGCGCGCCATAGGTGTTCGGCATCGAGGTGATGAATTCCTTCGACGCGGCGAAGGCGCAGCAGGGATGGCCTTCCCAGATGTCCTTGGTCAGGATGTGGATGAAGCCGGCGCCGTCATAGACCGCGCGCTGGTTCATCGGGTCAGGACCGAGGAATCCGTCGATGTTGTCGGCCCGCAGGTTCGCCACCATTTCGGGCGGCGGCACCGCGCGGATCTGCACGTCCGCATCGGGATCGAGGCCGTGTTCGGCGAGATAATAGCGCAGCAGGTAATTGTGCATGGAGTAGTCGAAGGGCACCGCGAACTTGAAACCCTTCCAGTCCTTCGGATCGCGCTTGTCCTTGTGCTTGATCGCAAGCGTGATCGCCTGGCCGTTGATGTTTTCCACCGCCGGCATGGTGTAGGGCAGCGGATTGGAGCCGACACCCATGGTGATCGCGAGCGGCATCGGCGAGAGCATGTGCGCCGCGTCGTATTCCTTGTTCAGGGTCTTGTCGCGGATGACGGCCCAGCCTGCGGTCTTGATGACTTCGACATTGAGCCCGTTCTTGGAATAGAAGCCCATTGGCGCGGCCATGATGATCGGCGTGGCGCAGGTGATCGGGATGAAGCCGACCTTGAGGTCCTTTTTCTCCAGCGGGCCGCCTTGCGCGAACACCTCGGTCGCCGTCTTCAGCGGAAAGAACTGCGACAGCGCTGCAGCCGCGGTCGCCGCACCCACGGATTTGAGGAAGCGGCGACGCGCTGCGTCCTGCGGAAACATCGCGCGCACCACCGCGGATGCGACCACGCCTTCGAAGCGCTTCGCCTCGCTCTCAAGCGAGGGCTGGACCTGCAACTGCTCGGCCCGAAAATGCTCGGCTTCGCTGACATGCAGGCCGCAACTGCAGCCGCCCGAATGGAGGCGGCGGTTGGGATCGAACGGATTGTCGAAGGTGGACATCGATTGCTCCCCGGATGGCGTCTTTGCATCAGGAATTTGCAATCGCTGTGCCACGCCGCCGGCACCGGAAATGCGCGCGAAATGGCCATCGCGGAGGCGTTTGGCAGGCCTGCGTGCATACAACCCTGCCCAAAGATGCGCAGTTTGCTGAAAAATTGGGCAAAATCATCGTATCCCAGCGGCGCACCTCGGCGGACGAACGAGAGCGCGAGAGCCGTACGCTGTTCAGGCCGACTTCCGGATCTTGAAGCCTGCCAGATAGTCCTCCGGCTTTTCGGGATCGAACGTCTTGCCCATCACCGCGAACGACTTGTAGGCGCCCGCCGGTGCGGTGAGGCCCATCTCGGCCATGACCTTTCTTGTGTCGGTCGCCAGGTAGACCTGCTCGGCAATCGTCCTGTAGTCCACATCGCCCTTGATCTGACCCCAGCGCTTCATCTGCGTCAGCATCCACACGGCAAAGGACTGCCAGGGGAACGGATCGAAGTCGACGCGCTTGGGATCGGTCTTCACGCCGCCGAGCCCGTCCGCGTAAGTACCGGTCAACACCTGCTCCAGCACGGTGACCGGCGCGTTGATGTAGTTCGCCGGCGCAATCGCCTCCGCGATCTGCTTGCGGTTCTCGGCCTTTGCCGCATAGCCCGTGGCATCGACGATTGCGCGCGTCAGCGCGGCAAAGCTGTTCGGCGACGTCGTGATGAATTCCCGGCTGGCAGCAAAGCTGCAGCAGGGATGTCCGTCCCAGATTTCCTTGGACAGGATGTGCAGGAAGCCGACGCCGTCATAGATCGCGCGCTGGCAGATATTGTCCGGCGCAAGGAAGCCGTCGATATTGTCGGCACGCAGGTTCGCCACCATTTCCGGCGGCGGCACCGAGCGGAGCTGCACATCGGCATCGGGATCGATGCCGTGCTCAGCGAGATAGTAGCGCAACAGATAATTGTGCATCGAGTAGTCGAAGGGAATGGCGAATTTCATGCCCTTCCAGTCCTTCGGATCGCGCCTGTCCTTGTGCTTGATGGCGAGCGTGATGCCCTGCCCGTTGATGTTCTCGATCGCCGGCACCGTGAACGGGATCGGCTGCGCGCCAAGGCCGAGCGTGATCGCGATCGGCATCGGCGCCAGCATGTGCGAAGCGTCATATTCCTTGTTGATGGTCTTGTCGCGGATGACGGCCCAGCCGGCAGTCTTCACCACCTCGACATTCAGCCCCTGCTTTTCATAGAAGCCGAGCGGCGAAGCCATGATGATGGGAGTGGCGCAGGTGATCGGGATGAAACCGACCTTGAGATCCTTCTTCTCCGGCGGGCCGCCTGCCGCAAAGATCTCCGTCGCCGTCCTGATGGGAAAGAACTGCGAGACCGCGGCGAGCGCGGTGGCCGCACCGACCGATTTCAGAAAGGCGCGACGCGCGACATCCTGCGGAAAGACCGCGCGCATCACTGCCGAAGCGACGACGTTCTCATAGCGTTTCTCTTCGCCTGTCGGCGAAGCAACGGGCTCGCAACGCAAGCTATGCTCGGCATGGTCATGTTCGGCGGCGGAGCGGTGCCGGCCACAGATGCAACCCAGTTCACGCTCGGAATCGAAGGGGTCGTCGAAGATAGACATGTTGCGCCTCGCTCTCGCGCCGGAGTGCTTTCGGAGCCGTGCTCCATGCGGATCAGACGTTTTCTCCGCCCGGCCAAGCCTTGCGCCGCCGGGCGGAGAGATACGCGCGTGTCATGCCGCCTTGCCTGTGACGATGCTGGCCGTGGGCAGGCCCTCATCAATCGGCAATGACGGATCGCGTGACCATTCATTCCAGGAGCCGAAATACATCCGGACGTCCTTCACGCCGGCATTCTTGAGCGCCAGGAACGTGTTGGAAGCACGCGCGCCCTTGAAGCAGTACAAATAGACCGGCGTGGTCTGCGAGATGCCGACGGTGGCGCATTCCGCCAAAATCTCATCCTTCGACTTGAAGCGCGGCCCTTCCGCGGTCGGCTTCATCATGCGGTACCATTCGAGCCACACGGCGCCGGGGATACGGCCCTTGCGCGGGCAGAAATCCTTCCCATAAGGGGACGAGCTGTCGCCGATCCACTCATCGACGTCGCGCACGTCGAGAATGGCGATGCCGGGCTTGTCGAGCGCGCCGAGCATGGTTTTGGCGTCGATCAGGATGTCGCCGGCTTCCGGGATGATGGAGAACGACGCCTTCACCGGGCTCGGCGTATCCTTGGTGACCGGGAAGCCCGCCATGGCCCATGCATCGTAGCCGCCATGCAGCACCTTGACCTTGGGATAACCGAGCATGGTCAGGAGATAGTAGCCGCGACAGGACTGGCCGAAGCCTGAGTTCATCGATTGCTCGTAGATGACCGCGGTTTCCTTGCCCGACAACCCGGCTCCACCGAAAGCATCGGCGAATTTTGTCTTCAGCTCCTGCATGCCTTCCGGTGTCGATGTCGCAAGATAGGTGAAGATCTCGTGCACGTTGACCGCGCCGGGCAGATGGCCGGCGGCGTACGCGTCCGGATTGCGCGTGTCGATGACCACGCACGGCTCTTTCTTGATCAGTTCGGCGAGATCGCTGGCAGTAATCAGAACGTCGGTCATGGCAGGCCTCTCCTGTGGTGGTGGTTGCAGTCAGGTCGAACCGAGCGCGCCATCAAAACTCCGCCAGCATCTTGCGAAGCTGTTTGGTGGCGGGCGTGACGATGGCAACGAAATAGGCCTCGCGGAGCCGGCGCTGGGCGCGGTGGCTCTTCAGGTAGCCCCGCGCGCCGCAATGGAGCATCGCCGCATGCGCCGCAGCGATCGCGGCATCGCCAAGCCGCAGCCGCAGCGCGACGACGCGGCGCCAATAGCTGTCATCGGTGTTGTAGGGATCGGCGGCGAGCGCCATCGCCTCCTTCTCGAACTCGGCGTGAAGCTCGCGGAACTGCGTCGGTTGTTGCGGCAGGTAACGATTGACATGGCCGAGCGGCGTCCCGACCTCGTCCATGATGTTGATGCAGTCCTTGATCAGGCCGAGGCCCATGCCGGCCTGCAAGAGGATAAAGCCGGCGCGAATCTTCTTCACAAACGGTCCGGCCTGCTCGGCGAGAATCAGGTCATCGGGCACGAACATGTCGCGGAACTGCACGCCATAAGTGCCGGTGCCGTCCATCGCGAGGAACGGCTTGCACGGCGTCAAGGTGATAGCGGGATCGGAGCAGTCGGCGAGGAACATGACGATAACGCCCGGCTCGTCCTCGCGTTCGAAGATGGTTCCGAAGAAGTGGTCGGGCCCCAGATTGGACACCCAGGGCAGCGCACCCTTGACGATGTAGCCGCCCTCGACCTTCCTCCCCTTCAGCTTGAACTTCTCGATCCCGAAGAACGTCTTCATCGGGTTCGAAAGCCCGGTACCACCGAGCACGCGGCCCGAGGAAAAACTGTCGCCGAAGCGCGCGGCGAGCTTCAGATTGCAGGAGTTGGCGGCGTACCAGACCAGCGTATTCTGGCACCAGGCCATGAAAGCCGTGGCGCCGCAGACCTCTCCAAGCGCGGCGATCGACTGGATCGCGCAGCGGAGATCAGCCGGACCTTCCTGCGGGACGTGGCTGCTCCATGCGCCGACTGAACCGAGAACACGCAGCACGTCGGCAGGATAGATCGCGCCGGAGTCGATCGCTGGCGCCAGCGGCGCCAGTTCCTTGCGCGCAATCCGCGCCACTTCATCCGAAATGGAGGGTGCGGGCTGATCCAGAACGTCGACCCGTGATAGTGCCAGCGAACCCATGATCGTCTCCCGCACCTTTCGTTGGAGCCCTAAACCCCGACCTCGAGATTGACGGGCCGGGTAAAGGTGTTGGCGACCGGCGACCATTTCTTCACGTGGGTGACCAGCGCGTTGATCTCGTCCTGCGCGATGCCCTCGCACTCCATGTCGACCTTGACGCGCACGTCGGTGAAGCCCACCGGCTTTTCGCTGACATCGCCGGTGCCCCACACCGCAGTGATGTTGAGATCACCCTCGAGCTCGAGCTCGAGCTTGTTGACGATCCAGCCGCGGTGCACCGCGTTGGCATGCAGGCCGACGGCGAGACAGGAACCGAGCGCGGCCAGCGAAGCTTCGGAGGGATTGGGCGCGGTGTCGTCGCCGAGCAGACCCGGCGGCTCGTCGACGATGTAGGGCGCCAGGTTGCGGATATAGTTGGCATGACGGAATTTGCCCTCGGCCACTGTCTTGCACTTCAAGGTCTTGATCACCTTGGGGTTGGCCTTGCCGTTGGCGATGAGCTGTTCCAGCCCGCCCCTGTCGATTGGCGCTAGGCAGCCTGTCAGCACTGTTTTTTGAGCGACCGCGGTCATCAGTTTCTCTCCCGGGAGTTAGGATACCGAACGGTCTGTTTCCTGCATAAGCCGTGCCAGAAACCGCCAAGAACAAAAGACTTTGCATTGCAGCGCGTTAGCCGGCGCTGCCGCGCGATTGAGCAGCGCAGCCTTGCTCACGCGCGATGCAGATGCTGCGTCGCCGGCGATTCTTTTGAGCAGGCGGAACATCCGGCTTGATGATTTTGCGGCGCTCCGATTTACTGGTGCGCATGGGCAAATCAGTTGCGAAGAAGAGAAAGCCGTTCGCACCCGCCGACGACGAGTCCGCGCGCGGACGTTTGCTCAGTGCGGCGACGAACCTGTTCTGCAAGAACGGCATCAACGCCACCGGCATCGACGCCATCATTGACGAAGCCGGCACGGCGAAGACGACGCTCTACAAATTGTTCGGCTCGAAGACCAATCTCGTCCACGCCGTGCTGGAAAGCGAAGGCAAGCAGTGGCGCGAATGGTTCATCGGCGCTATCGAGGCCGGCGGCGGCGATGCACAGACCAAGCTCACGCGCATTTTCCCCGCACTGAAGACCTGGTTCGGCGAGGAACGGTTCTACGGCTGCCCTTTCATCAATGCGGTGGCAGAGCACGACAAGGATCAAAAGCAGTTCCGCAATATCGCGATGCGCCACAAGAAGGTCGTGCTTGCGCATATCGAAAGCCTCGCGGGCGAGATGGGTGCGGCGGAGCCCGCTTTGTTCGCGCATCAGCTTGCACTGCTGATCGACGGTGCGATCGTGGCGGCGATGGTGTCGCGAGACCCGACTGTCGCCGACACCGCGGCGCTCGCGGCGGGCTCCCTGTTCGAACCGGCGAAAACCAGACGGCCGAAGCGCGCGGGCGCGGCAGCCCAGCTGGCCGCGGTCTAGTCGGGACGCCTCCCATCTTCACCCTGTTGAGCTTCAGCGTGTGGAGTCGGCAACCGACCCTACGGCCTGGTCGCGTCTGGTAAGTTTTCCTGCAGCCGATCGAGCTCCCCCGCGAGGTCACGCTCGACGTCGACCACGTTCATGTCGACGACCCGATAATCGCGCTGCTCCAGCCACGCCCGCCGGGCGGCGCGGTCAGCGACGATGGTCTCACTCTCCTTCGGGCTGACCAGTTCGATGGCAAGGCGGTGAACGAAGGAGACGAAATCGGGGATCTGTCGGCCGACGGGCGTCTGCCGCTTGAACTGGCCGGCAAAGCGGCGGTCCCGTGTCAGCGCCTGCCACAACATGCGCTCGGCGTCGGTGGGATTTCGCCGCAGCAGCCGGGCGAGGCCCTTCAAGGTGCTGCCGGAGTCGGAGACGACACTGCCCTGCTGGTTCTGCTCGGCGAGCAGCGCACGCAGCCGCGTGGCCTGCTCGCTGTCGAGCACGCCGCCTTTGGCCGGCCCCTTGCGTCCCTCGGCGATTGCCATCACCACACCATGGAGCGTGTGCATGTCCTGCTTGGTCGGCTCCATCCGGGTGAAGATGTTGCGGAGATTCACCAGCATGGTGTCGCGCTTTTCCCGCGGGCGCAGGAACTCGACCTTGTCGAGTTCGCGCACGAGGTTTTCGAAGAAGGCATCGATCTGGTGCTGCGAGGCGCGTTCGGACCGCTCGGGCATGGCAAACGGCAGTTCGCCTGCGGTTGCGAGCTTGAACCACTCATAGCCCATCAGCAGCACTGCCTGGGCAAGGTTGAGCGAGGCGAAACCGGGGTTGACCGGGTAGGTCACGATCCGGTTGGCCAGCGCCACCTCCTCGTTGGTCAGCCCTGCCCGCTCGCGCCCAAACAGGATGCCGGCTCCGCCCCCGGTTGCGACATGGCCGGTGATCTCGCGGGCGGCTGCGTCCGGCGCCATCACGGGCTTGGCCTGGTCATGGGCGCGCGCCGTGGTGGCATAGACGAGGTCGAGGTCGGCGATCGCAGCCTGGACGGTGTCGAACAGTTCGGCCTTCTCCAGGATGTAGTCGGCGCCGGCGGCGGCGCGCTGGGCGGCGATGTTCGGCCAGCCGTCGCGGGGATTGACGATGCGCAGCCGGGCCAGCGCGAAGTTGCCCATGGCGCGCGCGGCCATGCCGATGTTTTCGCCGAGCTGCGGCTCGACCAGAATCACGACGGGCCCGGCGAGGTCGGGAGCTGATTTGGTGCGGTCGGTACCCGACATCACTTCACTTTCTGATTCAACGTCTGAAGATTCTGAATCAGGGACTTAGGCGCCCCGATCCATCCCCTCGCCCCCGATTTGCCTGTCCGGCGGAAATTCTCAAGTGGAATAATCGCGTTAGCAGCGATTTTGGAAGTGCTGCGGCAGGCCGGAATTCGCCCTTCACGGTGGCCACAGGCACCTCGCCACCATCAGGCCATGGCGCGGCATTCTGCGCCAAAAGATGAGCTTAAAGTGCATACCCTCAATCGCTTCCGCCCGCCGTCAGGCAATGCTATAGCCCCCTCATATTCCCGCCCACCCCGCCTTAAAACGCGCTGTTCCCAAGAGGCTCCTTTCGACATGGCAAAAATCAAGGTGTCCAACCCCGTCGCCGAACTCGATGGCGACGAGATGACCCGGATCATCTGGCAATACATCAAGGACAAGCTGATCCACCCCTTCCTTGACGTGGAGCTGCTCTATTTCGACCTCGGAATGGAATACCGCGACAAGACCAACGACCAGGTCACGGTGGACGCCGCCAACGCCATCAAGAAGGTCGGCGTCGGCGTCAAATGCGCCACCATCACCCCGGACGAGGCCCGGGTGAAGGAATTCGGCCTCAAGGAGATGTGGAAGTCGCCGAACGGCACCATCCGCAACATCCTCGGCGGCGTGATCTTCCGCGAGCCGATCATCTGCAAGAACGTGCCGCGGCTGGTCCCCGGCTGGAGCAAGCCCATTATCATCGGCCGCCACGCCTATGGCGACCAGTATCGCGCCACCGACATCAAGTTCCCCGGCCCGGGCACGCTGTCGATGAAGTTTGTGGGCGAGGACGGCACCGTCATCGAGAAGGAAGTGTTCAAGGCGCCCGGCGCCGGCGTCGCGATGGAGATGTACAATCTCGACGATTCCATCATCGACTTTGCCCGCGCCTCGCTGAACTACGGATTGATGCGCGGTTATCCCGTGTATCTCTCGACCAAGAACACGATCCTCAAGGTCTATGACGGCCGCTTCAAGGACATCTTCCAGGACATCTATGACCGCGAGTTCAAGAAGGAGTTCGAGGCCAAGAAGCTGACCTACGAACATCGCCTGATCGACGACATGGTGGCCTCGGCCCTGAAGTGGTCCGGCGGCTATGTCTGGGCCTGCAAGAACTACGACGGCGACGTGCAGTCCGATACGGTGGCGCAGGGCTACGGCTCGCTCGGCCTGATGACCTCGGTGCTGCTCACCCCCGACGGCAAGACGGTGGAAGCCGAGGCCGCCCACGGCACGGTGACCCGACACTACCGCGAGCACCAGAAGGGCAAGGAAACCTCGACCAACTCGGTGGCCTCGATCTTCGCCTGGACGCGGGGCCTCGCCCACCGCGCCAAGCTCGACAACAATGCGGAGCTGGCGAAATTCGCCAACACGCTGGAAAAGGTCTGCGTCGACACCGTCGAGGCCGGCTCGATGACCAAGGACCTCGCGCTCTTGGTCGGCGCCGACCAGCGCTGGCTGTCGACGACCGGTTTCCTCGACAAGGTCGCGGAGAATCTGGAAAAGGCGATGGCCAAGTAAGACGCATCATCCTTGCGCATTCTCAAAAAGGGCGGCCGAACGGCCGCCCTTTTCTTTTGGCAACTGCCGGGCATTGACCCCGGCCCCTGGAGCGCGCTTCTGCATGCAGAATCCTGAAGCCCGCACAAAATCTCTCTGCTCCTGCACCACATCCCCATGGCGCCGGTTTATGGGAATACGGCTGCAACGGAGCTGTTCGCCGTGAGTTTCATTTCCTTTGTCATCAAGCTCGGCCTGATTCCCTATGCCGTGCCGGCCATCATGCCGACATGGCGCTGGTGGCTGGGCGCGACGCTCGCGGGCGGCGGGCTCTTGACCGCACTATGGGTCCACGATTCGATCTTGCGATCGCGACCCGACTTTAACGGCGGTCCCGGCGACGCCCTCGGCCTGCTCATGGGCGCAATCATCACGATCAGCTTCGGCGCAGGTGTCGCCGTGCGCGCGATGACCCTGCTGATGTCGGCGAGAGGCGTCCGACTTCGCTATAGCATCGCAGTCACCATCGCCGGATTCGGCGTCATGGTTGCCATTCTGGCAGCTCCGATCCTGCTATAGCGCCTCGCACCCATCGTTCAGCGGTCGGTCACCTCGCCCGACTTCTCCGCCTGCGCCAGCTCAGCCGGCGCAATGTCGCCGCGCTGCGCCTCCGCGGTGTCGGCCAAACGCGCCTCCGCGGTCTCCTTCACATGCGCGGCCAGCGTCGGCAGCCGCTCGATCAGGGCGTGGAAATCCTGGGCATCGAGCGCGAGCAGGCGTGTTTTGCGCGTGGCTGTCACCGTGCCGCTGCGGTTGGTGCGGCGGAGCAGCGCGATCTCGCCGAAGAACGTGCCGTCGGTGAGCCGCACGCGCTGGTTCGGCAGGTCGATCTCGACTTCCCCGGTGGTGATGAAATACATCGAGGAGGCCAGGTCACCGCGGCGCACCAGCACCTCGCCGGCCTCGATGGTCTGCGCGCGTAACAGCCGCATGATGTCGGCGATTTCAGATGCGCCAAGATGCGAGAACAGCGGCACGCGCGCGAGCATGCTCCAGGTGACGACGAAATCGCGGCGCCGCACCTCTTCGGCGAAAGCCGTCGAGATGATGGCAACAGGCAACGCGATCATGGCAAAGCCGATCACGATGGCAACCGTCGACACCATCTTGCCGAGCACGGTGACGGGCACGGCATCGCCATAGCCGACGGTGCCAAGCGTGACGATCGCCCACCACATCGCCTGCGGAATGTTGCCGAATTTTTCCGGCTGCACCTTGTGCTCGGTGGCATAAAGAAGGCAGGCAAACAGCAGCACCGCGCCGGTCAGGATCACCACGCAGCCGAACAGCGCCCGCCGCTCGCCATGAATGGCCGACAGCAGCGAACGCAGCGCGGGCGAATAGCGCACGAGCTTCAGGAACGGCAGCATGCCCGTCAGCACCAGCCCGATGCGGTCGCCGGTCGCGAGCGCGATGGCGGAGGGCAGGAACGACAGCAGATCGATGATGCCGAGGCTGGACAACGCGTAGCCCAGCCGCGCCTGCGCCGGCGGCAATTTCTGCATCGAATGCCCCGCGATGGTCCAGAGACGCGCGCCATATTCGAGGCCGAAGGCGATGACGGCGCCGATCTCGATCGCTGTGAACAGGATGCCGAATTGCGCGTCGAATTCGGGCACGGAGGCGAGGATCATCGCGAGCACATCGAGCACGATGATGGCGATGATCAACCGGACGAAGCGCGAGCCGATAGAGTTCGGCGGATGATCGTGCTCAAGCAATTCGTAGAGGCGATCCCTCAGGTCGGGATCGTCAGCCGAACGTTTGCCCGGAATGCTCGTCACCGTCGGTGCCCCGATCCCCGAAGTCCTGCGAACGCCACTCGTGAGCGGATTTCGTTGCTCAGCTCGGCCCTCGATATTGTCACACTCCGGCGCTCAAAGATTGAGGCGGCGCAAATCTCAGGCGCCGGCCATCGCCTTCTCGATCGCCGACAGCGCGGCATCCGCCTTGGCGCCATCGGGGCCGCCGGCCTGCGCCATGTCGGGCCGTCCGCCGCCGCCCTTGCCGCCGAGCGCTTCCGAGCCCTTGCGCACCAGTTCGACCGCGTTGAAGCGCGAGGTGAGATCGGCGGTGACGCCGACGACGATGCCGGCCTTGCCGTCCTCGGTGACGCCGACGATGGCGACGACGCCGGAGCCGATCTGCTTCTTGCCGTCGTCGACGAGGCTCTTCAGATCCTTGGTCTCGACGCCTTCGACCGCGCGCGCCAGCAGTTTGACGTTGCCGATCTCGCGGATGCCGCCGGCCGCGCCATTGCCGGCCGAGGCGCCGCCGCCCATCGCAAGCTTCTTGCGCGCGTCGGACAGGTCGCGCTCCAGCTTCTTGCGCTCTTCGAGCAGCGAGGTGATGCGCGCCGGCACGTCTTCAATGGACGTTCGCAGTTCGGAAGCCGCGGTCCTGGCGAGCGCAATGGTGTCGTTGGCATGCTTGCGCGCATGCCGCCCGGTCAGCGCCTCGATGCGGCGCACGCCGGAGGCAACCGCGCTCTCGCTGATCACCGAAATCAGGCCGATGTCGCCGGTGCGCCGGACATGGGTGCCGCCGCACAGTTCGACCGACCAGCCCATGGCATTCTGGCCATGATCGCGCGCCTGCTTGCCCATCGAGACCACGCGGACCTCGTCGCCATATTTCTCGCCGAACAGCGCGCGCGCGCCGGCCTCGCGGGCATCATCGACCGCCATGATGCGGGTGATGACTTCGTCATTCTCCAGCACGACGTCGTTGGCGATGTCCTCGACGCGGGCGAGTTCTTCCGGGCTGATCGGCTTTTGATGCACAAAGTCGAAGCGCAGCCGGTCGGGCGCCACCAGCGAGCCGCGCTGGGCAATGTGGTCGCCGAGCACCTGCCGAAGCGCCTCGTGCAACAGATGCGTTGCCGAGTGATGGGCGCGGATCGATGAACGGCGCGCATGATCGACTTCAAGCTGCAGCGCAGTTCCGGCCTTCAGCGTGCCCTGCTCCACGGTGCCGACATGGACGAAGAGATCGCCCGCCTTCTTCTGCGTCTCCGTCACGCGGAACTTGACGCCCTCGCCCGTCATCAGGCCGGTGTCGCCGACCTGACCGCCGGACTCCGCATAGAACGGCGTCTGGTTCATCACGATCGCGCCGGTCTCGCCGGCCTTGAGGCTGTCGGTCTCCTTGCCGTCCTTGACCAGCGCAGCGACAACGCCCTCGGCGCTTTCGGTCTCGTAGCCCAGGAATTCGGTGGCGCCGAGCTTTTCGCGCAGCGGGAACCACATGGTTTCGCTCGCGGCGTCGCCCGAGCCCGCCCATGAGGCGCGCGCCTTCTCGCGCTGCCGGTCCATCGCATCGGTAAAGGATGCCTGATCGACGCTGATGCCGCGCGACTTCAGCGCGTCCTGCGTCAGGTCCAGCGGGAAGCCGTAGGTGTCGTAGAGCGTGAACGCGGTATCGCCATCGAACATGTCGCCCTTCTTCAGGCCGGCGCTCTTTTCATCGAGAATGGCAAGGCCGCGCGTCAGCGTCTTGCGGAAGCGGGTTTCTTCCAGACGCAGCGTTTCCTCGATCAGGTTCTCCGCACGCACGAGGTCCGGATAGGCCTGTCCCATCTCGCGCACCAATGCCCAGACGAGCTGATGCATCAACGGGTCCTTGGCGCCAAGCAGCTGCGCATGGCGCATCGCGCGGCGCATGATCCGGCGCAGCACATAGCCGCGGCCCTCGTTCGACGGCAGCACGCCATCGGCAACAAGGAAGGCGGAGGAGCGCAGGTGATCCGCGATGACGCGGAAGGAGCCTGCGGTCTGTTCGTCAGGACCGTGACCGAGCGCGGACGAGGTCGCCTCGATCAGGTGCCGGAACAGATCGGTCTCGAACACGCTCTCGACGCCCTGCAGGATGCAGGCCATGCGCTCCAGCCCCATGCCGGTGTCGATCGAGGGACGCGGCAGCGCCACGCGCTGCTCCTTCGTCACCTGCTCGAACTGCATGAACACCAGGTTCCAGAATTCGAGGAAGCGGTCGCCATCTTCCTCCGGGCTGCCCGGAGGGCCGCCCCAGATGTGCTCGCCGCGGTCGATGAAGATCTCCGAACATGGACCGCACGGGCCGGTGTCGCCCATCGCCCAGAAATTGTCCGAGGTGGCGATGCGGATGATGCGCTCGTCCGGAAGTCCTGCGATCTTTTTCCAGTGGCCGAACGCTTCATCGTCATCGTGGTAGATGGTGACGAGCAGCTTGTCCTTCTTCAGCCCGAAATCCTTCGTGATCAGGTTCCAGGCGAGCTCGATGGCGCGTTCCTTGAAGTAATCGCCGAACGAGAAGTTTCCGAGCATCTCGAAGAAGGTGAGATGGCGCGCGGTGTAGCCGACATTGTCGAGGTCGTTGTGCTTGCCGCCGGCGCGTACGCATTTCTGCGACGTGGTGGCGCGCTGGTAGCCGCGCTTCTCGACGCCGGTAAAGACGTTCTTGAACTGCACCATGCCGGCATTGGTGAACATCAAGGTCGGGTCGTTGCGCGGCACAAGCGGCGACGAGGCCACGATCTCGTGACCGTTGGCCTTGAAATAGTTCAGAAAAGTCGACCTGATCTCGTTGACGCCGCTCATGTTCTTCCAATCTTGATTGGCCGGGGATTGCCACGAAATGGGGGCAATTCGCCAGCCGAACGCTTTTAGACAAGGCCGCCCGGACTGTCCAGAAACTGTGCAGGCGGATCAGGGGGTTGCCGCATCACACAAACCTCGTTGATTAACCCTCTTGCTGCGTTGACAGGGTCGGGGGCGCCGTGTTTCCTTCCGCACCGTTCGAGTACAGTCACGTCGGGAGAGATCGGCTTTGATGCCGGCGCCGAAGGAGCAACCGCCCCGGAAACTCTCAGGCAAACGGACCGCGTGACTTGATGACATCTGGAAAGAGGCGCTGAGGACTTTGGGTCCGGATGCGTCCGCCGACGGGATAATACTCTCAGGCACAGCGACAGATGGGGCTTTCTTGCAGGTTTTCGGGAGAAAATCCCGAGGACCGAGAGGGCCCTGTGATGCTTGCGCGCGAGACCGACTCCACCCTGAAACAGACGCCATTGCACGCGCTGCACGTTGCGCGCGGCGGCAAGATGGTGCCGTTCGCCGGCTATGACATGCCGGTGCAGTATGCCGCCGGTGTGCTGAAGGAACATCTGCACACCCGAGCCTCCGCCGGCCTGTTCGACGTCTCCCATATGGGCCAGATCACGCTGCGGGCGAAATCCGGCCGGGTCGAAGATGCCGCGCTGGCGCTGGAGCGGATCGTGCCGCAGGACATCCTCTCGGTTGCGCCGGGGCGGCAGCGCTACGCGCAGTTCACCAACGCCGACGGCGGCCTGCTCGACGATCTCATGGTGGCAAATTTCGGCGATCACCTGTTCCTGGTGGTCAACGCCGCCTGCAAGGACGCTGACGAAGCGCATCTGCGGGCGCATCTGTCCGGCGATTGCATCATCGAGACCCTGCCCGGCCGCGCGCTGATCGCGCTGCAGGGACCGAAGGCGGAATCGGCGCTGACGAAGCTCGGCGCCGATGTCGCGGCCATGCGCTTCATGGACACCGGCCCACGCCCCGTCGGCGCGTTCAACTGCTTCGTCTCGCGCTCCGGCTACACCGGCGAGGACGGCTTCGAGATTTCCGTGGCGGCCGAAGATGCCGAAGCGCTGGTGGGCGCGCTGCTGCAAAACCCGGATGTGCTGCCGATCGGGCTCGGCGCGCGCGACAGCCTGCGGCTGGAGGCCGGGCTTTGTCTTTACGGCCACGACATCGACACCACGACCACGCCGGTCGAGGCTGCGCTGGAATGGTCGGTGCAGAAGATTCGCCGCAACGGCGGCGCGCGCGCCGGCGGTTTTCCCGGCGCGGACAAGATCCTCGCGCAGTTCGACAAGGGCGCGGCGCGCCGCCGGGTCGGGTTGCGAGCCGAGGGCCGCGCGCCGGTGCGCGAGGGCGCTGCACTGTATGCCAACGCTGCGGCGGGCGAACCGGTCGGAAAAGTCACCTCGGGCGGTTTCGGCCCGAGCCTCAATGCACCGGTCGCGATGGGCTATGTGCCGACCTCCCTCTCGGCCGTCGGCACCACGCTGTTTGCCGAAGTGCGCGGCCAGCGCCTGCCGTTGAAGGTCGCTGCCATGCCTTTCATTCCCAATACCTACAAACGCTAGAGGATTTCCATGACGACGCTGTACACGTCCGACCACGAATGGCTCCGCATCGAGGGCGACGTCGCCACCATCGGAATCACTGACTACGCCCAGTCGCAGCTCGGCGACGTCGTCTTCATCGAGCTCCCGAAAGTCGGCCGCAGCCTGAGCAAGGCAGAGGCCGCCGCCGTCGTCGAATCCGTCAAGGCCGCCTCCGACGTCTATGCGCCGATTACCGGCGAAGTGATCGAGGTCAATGACGCGCTCGTCGCCGAACCCGCGCTGGTCAATTCCGATGCCGCAGGAAAGGCGTGGTTCTTCAAGCTGAAGATCAAGGACAAGGGCGAACTCGGCGGACTGATGGATGAAGCCGCCTACGCCAAGCATACGGCGTGAGAAATGAGCCTGGTCCGACATCCTCATTTCGTCATGCCCGGCCTTGAGCCGGGCATCCACGTCTTCCTTTTGCATCCCAAGACATGGATGGCCGGGACAAGCCCGGCCATGACGCGTGGCTAGCCTTTCAGGTTTCAAAGGAACGCATTCATGAACGCCCCGCTCGAGCATACGAACGAAGCTGCCGCCACTTTCGTCAGCCGCCACATCGGCCCCTCCCCGCGCGATGTCGACGCGATGCTGGAGACGGTCGGCGCCAAAAGCCTTGGCGCGCTGATGGACGAAACGCTGCCGGCCTCGATCCGTCAGAAGGCACCGCTCGACCTCGGGCCGGCGCTGAGCGAAACCGAGGCGCTGGCGCACATGTCGGAGCTCGCTGCCCGCAACCAGGTGTTCACCTCGCTGATCGGGCAAGGCTATTCCGGCACCGTCCTGCCGGCGGTGATCCAGCGCAACATCCTGGAGAATCCCGCCTGGTACACGGCCTACACGCCCTACCAGCCCGAGATCAGCCAGGGCCGGCTGGAGGCGCTGTTCAACTTCCAGACCATGATCTGCGATCTCACCGGGCTCGATGTGGCGAACGCCTCGCTGCTCGATGAAGCCACCGCCGCGGCCGAAGCCATGGCGCTGGCCGAGCGTGCCGCGCAGGCCAAATCGAAGGCGTTCTTCGTCGATGCGGAGGTGCACCCGCAGACGCTTGCGGTGCTGCGCACCCGCGCCGAGCCGTTGGGCTGGCACCTGATCGTCGGCGACATCGCCGCCGATCTGGCGAAGGCCGATGTGTTCGGCGCACTGCTGCAATATCCGGGCACATCGGGCGTGGTGCGCGATTTGCGCGCGGCCATCGCCATGCTGCATGCCAAAGGCGCACTCGCGGTCGTCGCCGCCGATCCGCTGGCGCTGACCTTGCTGGCCTCTCCCGGCGAACTCGGCGCCGACATCGCGATCGGCTCGGCGCAGCGTTTCGGCGTGCCGATGGGGTATGGCGGACCGCACGCAGCCTATATGGCGGTGCGCGACGCACTGAAGCGCTCGCTGCCCGGCCGTATCGTCGGCCTCTCGGTGGATTCGCGGGGGGCACCGGCCTACCGGCTGGCGCTGCAGACCCGTGAACAGCACATCCGCCGCGAAAAGGCGACCTCCAACATCTGCACCGCGCAGGTGCTGCTCGCGGTGATCGCCTCGATGTATGCGGTCTATCACGGGCCCGAGGGGCTGACGCATATCGCCCGCAACGTGCATCGCCGCGCCGCGGTGCTGGCGGCGGGCCTCCGCAAGCTCGGCTTTGCCCCGAAAAGCGAGGCCTATTTCGACGCGCTGACGGTCGATGCCGGCGGCAAGCAAGACGAGATCGTCGGCCGCGCGCGCGACGAAAAGATCAATCTGCGCATCGGCAGCGGCACGCTCGGTATTGCCGTCGACGAGACCACGACGGAGGAAACGGTCGAAGCGGTGTGGCGCGCGTTCGGCGGCAAGCTTGCCTATGCCGAGGTCGAGGGCGGCGCCAGTGATGCGCTGCCGGTCGAACTGCAACGTGCGACCGCCTTCCTCACCCATCCCGTATTCCATGCGCATCGCTCGGAGACCGAGCTGTTGCGCTACATGCGCAAGCTGAGCGACCGCGACCTCGCGCTCGACCGCGCCATGATCCCGCTCGGCTCCTGCACCATGAAGCTGAACGCGACGACGGAAATGATCCCGCTGACGTGGCCGGCATTCGGCAACCTGCACCCGTTTGCGCCAGCGGATCAGGCCAGGGGCTATCACGCGCTGTTTGCGCGGCTGGAAAAATGGCTCGCCGACATCACCGGCTATGATGCGGTGTCGCTGCAGCCGAACTCAGGCGCGCAGGGCGAATATGCCGGGCTGCTGGCGATCCGCGGCTACCACGCTTCGCGCGGCGAGAGCCACCGCAATGTCTGCCTGATCCCCTCCTCCGCGCACGGCACCAATCCGGCTTCCGCCGCGATGGCCGACATGGTGGTGGTGGTGGTGGCGTGCGATGCGCGCGGCGACGTCGATGTTGGCGACCTGCGCGCCAAGGCGGAAAAGCATTCCAAGAATCTTGCCGCCGTGATGATCACCTATCCCTCGACCCATGGCGTGTTCGAGGAGCACATCCGCGAGATCTGCGACATCGTGCACAGCCATGGCGGCCAGGTGTATCTCGACGGCGCCAATCTCAATGCGCAGGTCGGGCTGTCGCGGCCCGGCGACTACGGCGCCGACGTCAGCCATCTCAACCTGCACAAGACGTTCTGCATCCCGCACGGCGGCGGCGGCCCCGGCATGGGCCCGATCGGCGTGAAGAAGCATCTGGCGCCATTCCTGCCGGGCCATCCCGTGACCGACGGCGCTACGCCTCACCCCGTTGGGCCGGTCTCAGCCGCGCCGTTTGGCTCGGCCTCGATCCTCACCATCTCCTACATTTACATCCTGATGATGGGTGGCGAGGGGCTGACGCGCGCCACGGAACTAGCGATCCTCAACGCCAACTACATTGCGGCGCGCCTGCAGCCGCATTTCCCGGTGCTCTATCGCAATGCGCGCGGCCGCGTCGCGCATGAATGCATCGTCGATCCCCGGCCCTTGAAGACGACCAGCGGCGTCACCGTCGACGACATCGCCAAGCGCCTGATCGATTTCGGCTTCCATGCACCGACCATGAGCTTTCCGGTGCCGGGCACCTTGATGATCGAGCCGACCGAATCGGAATCGAAGGCCGAAATCGACCGCTTCTGCGACGCCATGATCGCCATCCGGCTGGAGATCGCCGAGGTCGAGGCGGGAAAATGGAAGATCGAGGCGTCCCCGCTGCGCCATGCGCCGCACACCGTGCACGACATCGCGGATGACGCCTGGAACCGGGCGTATAGCCGCGTCGAGGGCTGTTTCCCGGCTGGGTCTTCGCGCACCGACAAATACTGGTGCCCCGTGGGGCGCGTCGACAATGTCTATGGCGACCGCAATCTGGTGTGCTCGTGTCCGCCGGTGACTGACTATGCGGAGGCGGCGGAATAAGGTCAGGGTGCGATCAGCCTCCCGTTGTCCGGGTCCCAGCGCCACAATCGATCGTTTGTCAGTTCGGTGCCGCCCCACCAGCGATGGATGGGGTTGTGCCGGCTGAAGTCATCGGTTCCGGCGAGAAGCGCTTTGCCGAGTTCGGTGAGGGACAGCGTGCTGTTCTTGTAGCGGCCATGACGGTCCTTTGAGTTATGCATGTCCAGATCGAACGGGCCTTCGGCAAGTCCGGACACGGCGGGGTTCACGCAGCGCGCGATGCCGTCGAGCAGTTTGCCAACTTCCCAATAGTCGTAAGTTATGAGTTGATTAGGCTTCTCGTGTCCGGGAAACAGGTCATAAGGATGGACGTTGCCCGCGGCTACCAGCTCGAGCAATTGCAATTCCGTTGTGCCGAGGCCAGTGGCCCGTATGGGAAGTTCTTCGAGGAGTGACGTAACAGTTTGTTTTAGCGGCGGGAGCCCGGTTAGATCCAGGGTCAACAGATCTAACCACGCCGCCGGTGTCGGCGCGCGCCATGCTGCCCACGCGGCGGTGGCGATCTCAAGGTGATTGCTATCGATCGGGACGACACGGGGCCGCTGTGCGATCCATTCTTCCGTTCGGAGACCATCGATGCTCGTCTTCGTTTGAGCCAAGCTTAGTCTGGCGACGACGTTCGCGTGCGGCCGCAGATGATCCAGCAGCCAGACCAACTGCAAGTGCGAGTTCGGCTCCGGATCGACCCATAATTCGACGCTCTCGAAGCGCTCGCAGAATTCGCTCAAGGGAACGTAATCGATTAGGGCTCGCCTTTTCAGTTCGCTAGGCGGCGGTAACTTTCCCCAGACAAAGCGCCGGTCAAGCGGAACTACCCGATCAGCGAGCCCTGCCCTTTTGAGCGCTCCTGTGGGGTTGTCGTCAAACGTCAGGATTAAGCGGGTCACAAGACTCCTCCCCGTCGCCGCCTACGGCTTCACCAGCGACGGATTCCAGCGCCAGAGGTTGTCGTTGGTCAAATGCGTGCCGCCCCACCAGCGGTCGATCGGATTGTGGCGGGAAAAGTCTGCCTTGTGGGCGACGACGGCCTTGCCGAATTCGGTAAGCGTGAACCGGCTGCGCAGCATCGCCTTGTGCCGGGCTCCCAAGTTGTCATGTGGGATCGTCCGCAGTTCCTCGTCATGACCGGCTATCGCCGGTCGCGGGCGGAAAGCCAGCCCGTCTAGCAGATAGCCATACTCCTGTTCCCCGAAAACGCGGGTCTGGCGGAGGTCCCGGTGGTGAAACAGCGGATTGACGTTCGCATAGCCCCACGAAATCAATTCCAGCATCCGCATTTCGCTGGCGCCAAGCCCAGTCGAGGCTGCGGGCAATTCTTCGAGCAGGTCGACCAACGCCGGCTTGAGCAACGGCAGCGCACTCAGGTCCCTTTGCAGCAAATCGATGCAGGCTTCCGGCGTCGACGATCGATACGCCGGCCACGCAGCGCTTGCCGTTGCCAGGTCCCTTTGGGTGACATTGGAGACTGGAGGCTCCCATCCGCCGGACGGCCTCCACATGATCAGATCAAATGAAACGAGCCGCAGCTTCAACTTCGCGACGATCTCGGGGAAAGAGCTGAAATAATCAAGCAGCCAGGCTTGCTTCAGTTGCGCCTCGGGACTGATATCGAACCAGAGCTCGACCGATTCAAACTGTTGGCAGAAGCCGCCGAGACTGAGATCCGGGCGCTCCACGCGCTTGTAGATATTCTTGGGTTCGCCCCAGACCGACCAATGCCTGCCTCCATCGTGTCCGGACGTATAGGGGCCGAGAAAATGTGCGAGTTCACCGGACGATGGCGCTGGCCCCCAGACGAAGCGGAAAAAGGCGAAATCGAACACGACGTCGGCCAAGCCAAGCTGCGTCAATTCCGTCGGCGGTGTGACGGCGAATATCAGCTTCATGGCTTCACCAGCCCCGGTGACCAGCGCCAGAGGTTGTCGTTGGTCAAATGCGTGCCGCCCCACCAGCGGTCGATCGGATTGTCGCGGGAAAAGTCTTCCTTGTGGGCGACGACGGCCTTGCCGAATTCGGTGAGTGACAGACGGCTGCGCTTATAGGCACCCTCCCGATCGCGCCAGTTATCACGACGCATCGTACGCAGTTCTTCGTCGAGACCGACCACGGCTGGTGTTGGGCCGAAGGCCAGTCCATCAAGCAGGTTGCCGTATTCAACTTCGTCGAACACGTACGTCTGGCGAATGTTGGAATTATTGAAGATATCTTCGGTCAGCGAAAAACCCCTTGCGCCGCTGGCACCGTGGATCGAGGCGCTGGGGCCAAGTACACCTGCGATTTCATCACGCGATGGTAACGGCCCCCAGACGAAACGGAAAATCGTCAACTCAATCGCGACGTCGGGAAAACCGCCCCTCGTAAAAGATGGGGGCGGCTCGCTGGTCAAAACCAAGGGCTTCATCGTTCACCCCATACACAAACCACAAACAAAAACGGGCACCGGGGACGTCGGCAACTCAACGTCCTCAGCGCCCGCTGGCCGTCACAATATCAACCCGGCCTCACTCCTCGGCGGGCTCCTCGCCGTCAGCGCCTTCCTCGCGCTCGCCGGCGAGAATCTGCTCGGCGATCAGGCCGGAGTTCTGGCGGATCGCCAGTTCGATCTTGGAGGACATGTCGGGATTGGCCTTCAGAAACGCCTTGGCGTTCTCGCGGCCCTGGCCGAGGCGCTGGCTGTCATAGGAGAACCAGGCGCCGGATTTCTCGACGACGCCGGCCTTGACGCCGAGATCGAGAATTTCGCCCATCTTGGAGACGCCCTCGCCATACATGATGTCGAATTCGACCTGCTTGAACGGCGGCGCCAGCTTGTTCTTCACCACTTTCACGCGGGTGGTGTTGCCGACCACCTCGTCGCGCTCCTTGATGGCGCCGATGCGGCGGATGTCGAGGCGGACGGAGGCGTAAAATTTCAGCGCATTGCCGCCGGTGGTGGTTTCCGGCGAACCGTACATCACGCCGATCTTCATGCGGATCTGGTTGATGAAGATCACCATGGTGTTGGACTTGTTGATCGAGGCGGTGAGCTTGCGCAGCGCCTGGCTCATCAACCGCGCCTGCAGGCCGGGCAGCGCATCGCCCATCTCGCCCTCGAGCTCGGCCTTCGGCACCAGCGCTGCAACCGAGTCCACCACCAGCACGTCGACCGCACCCGAGCGCACCAGCGTGTCGCAGATTTCCAGCGCCTGCTCGCCGGTGTCGGGCTGCGAGATCAGCAGCTCGTCGATATTGACCCCGAGCTTGCGGGCATAGACCGGATCGAGCGCGTGTTCGGCGTCGATGAAGGCGCAGATGCCGCCCTTCTTCTGGCCTTCCGCCACCGTGTGCAGCGCCAGCGTGGTCTTGCCCGAGGATTCCGGCCCGTAAATCTCGACCACACGCCCCTTCGGCAGGCCGCCGACGCCAAGCGCGATATCGAGGCCAAGCGACCCGGAAGACACCGTCTCGATATCCATCGAACGGTCGTTCTTGCCGAGCTTCATCACCGAGCCCTTGCCGAACTGCCGTTCGATCTGAGACAGCGCGGCGGCCAGCGCCTTTGACTTATCCATTGAAGAACCTTCGACAATACGCAGGGCGGCGACGGACATGGGCGGAGCTCCTTATGGCGGGATTCGGGCGGGACAGACAGCTGAGAATCGAGAACTTTTGGTTGTGGAGATTTCGTACCACGTTTGTTCTTTGTTCGCAATATGTTCTTTTGCGCGCGCCCCTACTCCCCCTGTCCACCGGTCGGAATGCTTAATGATCCCTTACGTTTTCGAACCGGGGATACGATCTGCGGCGGCTAACCGGCGCCATGCAGAATGCCCTCCATACGCCAGTTCATTACGTCGGCCCTCGTCTCGGGCGTCGAGTGTACGGCAGTATTTTCGTCGTGAACTGGCTCTCGCCGAAAGCCTGCACGACGAAGTTTAGCCGCCATCGATCCAGGCCGGTCGCATTACGTCTAGCCGCATCAGGGCGCTGACAGCGCAGCGTGCCTGGCGCTTCGACTTCCAGACGGGCTTTCGCTCCGCACCGGTCGCCGTCCATCACCCGCGATCATCTGATGTGACAGCGTTCCCCCTGCGCGCCGCATGCCCAATCGCCCATGATGCTGTGCGGATTGCCATATTGACCGCTTCAGCCGTCCATGCAACTTCCAGTGACATTTCTCGTTTAGATATGTCTGAAGGATCGCTCTTCATGGCGGGACCATCAATGCTGGACATTGCGCTCTGGACGGCGGCCGCCCTTGCCGTCCTCCTTGTCGCCTTCCGTTTGTTGCTGATGTGGCTGTTCCCGCGGCGGCCGCGTTCGCGGCGTTGAATGATCCCGCAGCTCAGCAGAGGTATCATCCGTCCGATTAACTCTGGTTGACGACGGCCACCCGCAAAAGTTGATCCGCTGCCTGCCCTTCCGTAGAGAGTTTGAAACGGGGGGATAGAAAATGCGGAAATGGGCAATCTTGGCTTGTGTGATCGCGCTTGGGGGATGCGCGACCATCACCAAGGGGACCACTCAATCGGTCGCCATCGATACGCCAGGCGTTCCGGGCGCGACTTGTACCATCTCCACGCAAAGTGGACCGCAGATGGTGACGACACCAGGCACCATCGTGCTGAGCAAGGGAAGCACGGCGCTGCCGATCCAGTGCACCAAGGACTGCTACATGATGGGTTCGAGCGTCATCCCCTCGGGGACCGAGGCGATGACGGCCGGCAACGTCGTGTTCGGCGGCCTGATCGGTCTCGGCGTCGACGCAGCAAGCGGCGCCATGAACAAGTACCCCGATATCGTCACCGTGGCGATGACGCCCGACCAGTCCTGCCAGGCGCCCGCGACGCCGCGGCGCGCGCCGCGCACGTCGAGCAAACAATAAGGCGCGGCAGGGGAAGCAAGCCCTGGAATGGCTCGTTGCGGCCCTCTCGCCGAGTTGAATTGGTGCGGGCAGCCCTTCGCGGTAAACTCGCTGTCAGCTGAGGAAGTACGCATGCGGACCGCCTTTTTCCTCGTGGCTCCGATTGCCGCCGGCGTTGCGATTTTCGCCACTGACCTCGTGATCCTTTTTGGCAATGGCAGCCTCACCAAGCGGATTGCCATTGTCGCAGGGCTCTGTGCGAGTGCGGTCATCCTCCTGGGGGTCACGCGCAGTTTCGGTGCCTGAGCGAAACCCGTTGATCAGGCATTCAGAGCAAGTGGAACTTGAGCGCACACGCCATTTGCGAACCTTTGCTGTTGCTAACCTTTCCTCAATTTGAACGGCTTTCGCTGGAACGAGATTGCGGTTCCCGCATCATCCCTCAGCATTCATGTGAGCGGAGAGCGGTCGTGCTTGGCAGATTCTATTTCACGCGTCAGGCGGCATCGCTGCTCAGGTTTGCAAGATCGACCTCGAACCCGGAACTGGCGGCGCTGCTGATCCAGAAGGCTGCCGACCTGAAATCCCAGAGCGAGCCAAAGTCGTCGGACGACAAGAGCCCGCAGCCGCCCGATGTGGAATGGAGCGCTCCGCGCGCGACCTCGCACTGAGCCGAGCCCCGGCGGCGACGATCAATTTAGCGTTGCCGCCTAAAGTTTATGTTGCATCACCCAAATACACTACCTAAGCGTGTGTCATTGGGAGATGTCGATGATTCACAGGGGGATCGAGTTCACCGTTGTTTCGACGGGCGTACCCGGGATTTGGCGATGGCGGTTCTGGATCGGCGGCAAGCCCAAGACCGGACGAACCGAAACCAAGCTGGAACTGATGGCGATCCGCCGCGTCAGGCTCCGCATCGACCGGGAACTGAGCGAGATCAAGCGCCGGGCGGCCGCACCAAAGGGAAGCCGGCTCAGGCGACATACGCCTCCCGTCCGTCGGCCAGGCCGGCGCGTAGTTCCTTCGCGGTGACGAAGCGAGCACCCAGCACCTCGCCGCGACGCCACACCAGCATGCTACGTCGACGATGGTGCACTCAATCCACGGCGCATCCGGCGCAGGGATCAGATATCCCCGGCTCCGGATTGCAACGCGCACGCTTTTGCGGGCGCCGAGATCCTTCGCATGTCTCGCCAATCTGCCCCTCTTGGACCGATCATCACAACTGACCTGAGCTGAGGATGGCGAAAAACATTTAAATACCCCTTGAGGTATCCAGTTCCCGTTCGGGAACCGCTCCGCGCACGCAGGTGGGGTGCATCTGATATGCCGGCGGACCGGTCGAACCCAGGCACTAATCCGCGCTGGCGAGCCTTTTCATGGTGAACTCGATCGCGCCGTCAGGCATCTCGCGCCAGCTCTCGACCGCGCTCATATAGGCCTGCTTGGGGTAGCGCTGCAGGAAGTCGCGCGCCTTGCTGCGCGCCGCCTCGCGCGGCAACGTGAAGGTCTCGCGCAGAAAGCCGTCGTCGGGCCGCTTTCTGCGGCCGGCCATCCGGTCTGCCAGGTCACGCGGGCGGCGGACCGGGTCACGCGGGCGGACCGGGTCACGCGGGCGGTATGCCATGCCGTCAAACTCCCAACACCACGACAGCCAAGATATAGGGTGCGCGACGGGCGCGCGTCAGTTCGCGGTGGTGCCGGCCTTGGCTTTCGGCTTGGCCGCCGTTGCAGGTTTCGGGGTGTCGGCACTGCGAACGCCGCCCCAGGGATCGTTGGAGGCCTTGGCATCCGGGATCTTCTTCAGCGATTCCCGGTACGCCTTGTCCCTGATCTCGTCCTGCTCCTTCTCCTCAGGCGTCTTCGACTTGAGTTCGGGCATCATGTTGATGTTCGGCATCTGCTGCGCAGCGGCGGGTCC
>JADMIO011200143.1_pt1 | contig 39567 bp, 38 predicted proteins | sample 8958161 | NCBI WGS metagenome assembly JADMIO01 (sample SAMN16585339, study PRJNA669376) | soil metagenome | isolation source: Crop rotation soil | place: USA: Cullars Rotation, Alabama | collected 2011 | reverse complement strand
AGATGCCGAGCAGGATTCCCGACGGGATGGAGGCGATCGAGAGGCCCGCCTCCAGCACGGAGCGTGACTGGACGGCGCGGATGGCGATGGGCAGCATGATCACTCCCCAGACAATGGTGGCGATGCGGGCCACCTTCAAGGACTTTGCCTCGCTCATGTTGCGCGCGCGGGTCCGGATGAAGTCTACCACCGTGGTTGACGCCAGGGAGTTGAGGGCGGCGCTCAGGTTCGCCATGGCGGCGGCCAGAATCGCGGCAATCGCCAGGCCGGCGACCCCCGTAGGCAGGCTATGCCAGATGAACATCGGATAGATCCGGTCGAGGCGCTCGGGCGGCGTCAGGTGGTTATCGCCGTAGTAAACGAAAAGCAGCAATCCGATCAGCAGGAACAGGGTGAACTGAACGGCGATGACGCCCCAGCTGGCCAGGAGGGCGGTACGGCTCTGACGTTCGTCGCCCGCGCTGAGGAGGCGTTGGACCATGAGCTGGTCGGTGCCATGGCTGGCGGTGGTGAGGAAGCAGCCGCCCGCCAGGCCGGCCCAAAAGCTGTATTTGCGGGCGAAGAATTCCAGGGTAGGGGAGAAGCGGAAATCGAAAATTGCCAGTTTGTGGGTGGCGGCGGCGACCGCGGTGACATGCTCCCATCCGCCGTGAATCTGGCCGAGGATGACGAAGAAACTGACCGCCGCGCCGGTGACGTAGAGGGTCATCTGGACGACGTCGGTCCAGATCACGGCGGTCATACCACCTTCGAAGGTGTAAAAAATCGTCAACAGCACAATCAGGACAATCGAAACGATTTCGCCCGTTCCGAGGACGACGGAAATCACCATTGCCACGCCCGCCACCCGTACACCTTCCGCGAGCGCGCGCGTCAAAAGAAATATGGAGGCGGTCAGCTTTCGGATACGCTCTCCAAACCTGCGCCGCATTAACTCATAGGCCGTGAACATCTCCCCGCGAAAATATTGAGGTAGAAGGACCACAGAGATCACAATGCGCGCCAGCAGGTAGCCGAAGACGATCTGCAGGAATCCGAAATTGCCGGCAAAGGCCAGGGGTGGAGTTCCCACAATGGTAAGGGTGCTGGTTTCGGCGGAGACGATCGAGAGACTGATCGCCCACCAGGGGGCTGTGCGTCCCCCGAGGAAATAATCGCGGAGGCTTTTCTGTCCGCTCCGGAAGCGGGCTCCGAACCAGGTGATTCCGGCCAAATAGGCGACGATGATTGCCAGATCGATAGATCGCATTTGGGGAAATGGGTAGCTTTCAGCATACTCTTGATCTGCTATGATTTGGGATTCGGAACTTCTGGACCGGAAACGGAGTCAATTGTGGTTGCGCCACTATGGTGGTTCGGCTATACTCCGCTGTATCCACCGGATAGTAGTGTGTACGGCACAACCGGCGGGAGCTTCGAACACAATAAGGCGACATCTGGAAAGCGGACGGCAGGAGGCTCGAAGGTGCAGAAATACATGAAAAATATTATCGGAACGGCGGTAATTGCAGCGCTCGGGTTGGTATCGTTGGTCACTACCGAGCGATATGCCAGCGCGCAAGCGGCGGCGGCCCAGCCACCGGCGGCAGCGCAAACCCCTGCCAAGAAGGGTAAGCAAGTAAAGGATACGAACGAGTACGACATCTACAACGAGGTGATCAAGGACTCGCAGTCGAATCCTCCGAACGGCAAGAAGTTCTTGCAGGACCTGGACAACTGGACGGCGAAATATCCGGATACCGAATTCAAGGATAATCGCCAGAATTATTATGTCCTGGCGTACCGCATGAGCAACGAACTCGGCAAGGCGGTCGATGCCGCCAAGCCGCTGATCGACAAGGGTGTCGATGCCCTGAAAGAGGGTCTGGATACCACCGGAGCGGGCGGCGCGGCTGCCGATAGCGCCGTGCTGAGCCTGTTGTTCACCACCGCCGGTACCGCCGGCCAGCTGGCCGCAACCGGCACGCCGACCGACGAACAGCTTGCCACGGGGATGAAGGCCGCCCAGATGCTGGCCGATTTCGGGAAGTACTTCTTTTCTCCCGATAAAAGAGGGTCGCGCTCCGAAGCAGAGTGGGCGCAGGGTTTGAAGCAGGTGGAAGATCAGGCGAAGGTTACGCAATTCCAGATTGCGGTATACCCCGGACTGTCCGCCCTGAAGGCGAACCCAAAGGATCCTGCCGCGAATGCCCGGGCGGAAGCGGCCTTCCGGAAGGCAGCGGAGCAGTTCCCGGATTCCGGGTACCTGGCAAACCAGATCGCCAGCGCCGAGTTGCTGCAGCAGAGCGTGTCACCCGAAAAGGCTCAGGCGGCGCTTTACCATTTCGCCCGTGCGGCGGCTCTGCCGGCGGGAGGCATCGGTGGCCTGGAGCCGACCGCGCAGAAGAACGTCGATACCTACCTGACCCGGGCTTACACCACTTTCCACGGCAGCACGGAGGGGTTGGCCGAATTGAAGCAGATGGCCGCCGCGAATCCGAATCCGCCGGCCGATTTCAAGATCAAGACGGCGAGCGAAATCGCCGCCGCGGCGGAAGCCGAATTCCAGCAGAAGAACCCGCAGCTCGCGATGTGGAATGGGATCAAGAAAAATCTCACCGATAGCAACGGCCAGCAGTACTTTGAGGAGCAGCTCAAAGAACACGACATGTCGGGCGAAGGCGGACAGAAGCTCCTCAAAGGCACGGTGGTGGAAGGCAAGCCTTCGAACTGCCGCCCGAAGGAAATCCTGGTCGGTTTCGCGATGCCGAATGCCACTGGTACGCCGACGCCGGAAATCACCCTGAAATTCGACGCGCCCCTGGCGGGCAAGGTGGAGCCGGGCAGCGAAATCTCCTTCAATGGAGTGCCGATGGCGTTCCAGAAGGAACCGTTCAACCTGACGATGGACACCGAGAAGAGCAAGGTGGACGTCGCCACCACGCCCTGCGCCGCGGCTCCCGCGACGAAAAAGGGCGGCACCACGACCAAGAAGGGTAACTAAAGCGATGGGGTTCGGGGCGGGCCGAAAGGTTCGCCCCGGGCTGCTACCTGGTGCGGGTGTCAGCCTCCTGGCTGTTCGCAAGCACCAGGCTGTAGGCAAGACGCTCGAGGGGGCCCAGCGACCGCGCGTTGGATCCCACGGCATGGAAGTAGTGGCCGAAGCTTTGGGCGGAGGAAACGACGCGGGAGAGTTTCGGATTGCTGATGGCAGCGATGGTGAGCATCGCCGTCAGGATTCCGATTATGTAAGGCCTTCGCTTCATCCTGTCTAAAAGACGATGCTGCCCCATATCTGGTTAGCGGGCTCCTTTATTTTTTGTATCCCGCTGCAATAGAACGGGTTGCGCCGCCACTCACGGTTTCGGACCGATCCTGATACAATGAGGGTAGTGAAGTTCCAAAATCTTCCCAGATAAGTTATGCCGATTTACGAATACAATTGCCACCGGTGCGGAAAAAGGTTCGAAGTACGGCAGCGGTTCGCGGATGAGCCTTTGAAGACTCACGAGGAATGCGGCGGCGAGGTGGAACGGCTGATTTCTGCTCCTTCGCTGCACTTCAAGGGCAGCGGTTGGTACGTCACGGATTATGCCAAGAGCGGGACGTCTCCGTCGACGTCCGGTGCGAACGGGCATTCGGAGTCCAAGTCCGAGTCCAAGTCCGAGACCAAGACGGAAACCAAATCCGAGACGAAATCGGAATCGAAGAGCGAGAGCACACCAGCTCCGGCGAAGCCTTAGGACTCACGGTGCCGCGCCACGGACGACGTGGCCCAGACACTCCGGCAAGCGTGCCCGCGCCACCCTTCGTTCAACGCAAACGCCTTTGATTCCAAAAGCACGAGTGCGTGCGCTACAGCAGTTCGTCGCGTTTTGAGTTTTCGAGGGCTTTCACGATATCTCCGACTTGCTGCGCCCGAATGCGCGTAGCTACCAGCAAGGCGTCCGGCGTATCCACTACGATCAGGTCTTTCACGCCGAGCAGCGCCACCAGTTTGCCTCCCGCCTGCACGAAGTTGCCCTGCGCATCGAGGCAGACGGCGTTCGCCGCGCCCACATTCCTACAGGCATCCTGAGGCAGCAGTTCGTAAACGGCGTTCCAGCTGCCGACATCGTTCCAGCCGAAATCGGCGGCGGCGATGCCGGCGACCTTCCGGGCTTTTTCCAGCACCGCGAAATCGATCGAGATGTTGTCGCAGAGCGGGAAGGCCTTCGCCAGGCTGCTCTCGAACTGGCGCGAACCGAAGGAAGGCAGCGCGGCCAGGATGGTCGCGGTCTTCGGCAGATGCTGGCGGAGTTGCTCCAGGAGCACTTCCGTACGCCAGAAGAACATGCCCGAATTCCAGTAGAAATGGCCGGCTTTGAGGTAGCGCTGCGCTTTGCGGAGTTCCGGCTTTTCATGGAAGCGCCGGATCTCGACCGGTTCGCCGCTGCCCGCCTTCGTGCCCTTGGGAAACTCGACGTAGCCGTAACCCGTCTCCGGCCAGCGGGGTTCGATTCCCAATAGCGTGAGATGGCCGGCGCCGGCGGCCTTCAAGGCGGCGCGCACCACCCCGCGATATACGGTTTCCTTGCCCACCACATGATCGGAAGGGAAGACGCCCATTACCGCCTGGGGATCCGACGAGTGGAGGATTTGGGCGGCGAGCCCGATGGCCGGAGCGGTATTCCGCTGCGCCGGTTCGGCAAGAATCTGCCGTTTGGGGATTTCGGGAAGCTGGCGCACGATGACATCGCGCAACAGCGGGCTGGTGAGGACCCACATCCGCTCCGGCGGGATCACGGGCGAGAGACGATCGACCGTGGATTGAATCAGCGAGCGCTCTCCTACGACATTCAGGACCTGCTTCGCGGACCGTTTGCGGCTGAGGGGCCAGAATCGAGTGCCGCGTCCCCCGGCGAGAATGAGGGCGTAATGGTGGCGGTTCATGACTTTCCTATTCTTGAGGTTTCAGGCCCTTTTGTGCAAGTGAGGAAGGCGGAACAACGCTCGGTTGGTGCGACGCCGGGTTAGTTGAGGGGGTAGCCGTGGATCAGGCGGAAGGTGCGCTTCCAGCGGGTTTTGGTGGGGAAGTGTTCGATCAGATCGAAGATGTGGCGGGCGCTGATCCCGGTGTTGGTGAGTTCGTCGGTGGGGGCGTCGTACGACCAGTAGATGATGAGCGGTTTGCCGATGATGTTGGCGCGCGGCACGAAGCCCCAGTAGCGGCTGTCGGACGACATATCGCGGTTATCCCCCATCGCGAAGTAGTAACCGGGCGGCACTACCACCTCTCCGTTGACGACGTGATTGCGCAGCATGTCGGTGGCGGGAGAGGGGACGTGCACGTTCGGCAGCGGGAAGTCGTCGCGGTACGGCTCGAAATAATCCGATTTGTGGTAGACGTACGGTTCGTTGACGGCCTTTCCGTTGAGGATGAGGTTCTTGTCCAACAGGCGGATATGGTCGCCGGGCACGCCGATGCAGCGTTTGACGAAGGTCTGCGAAATGTCGACGGGATAGCGGAAGACAATGATGTCGCCGCGCTTCGGCTCGGTATACGGCAGCAGATGGCGGCTGACGTTTCCGCCGGGCGCGAAGGCGAGTTTGTCCACCAGCAGATGATCGCCCACCAGCAGGGTATCTTCCATGGAGCCGGTGGGGATGACGTACGCCTGCACGAGCGTGGTGGTGCCGAAGAGCAGCAGGATGATGGTGACGGTCCACTCCGCAATCAGGCCGCGGTTCGGGAATACCGATTGGTGGGATGGCGGCGCCGCCTCCTGGATTTCAGGTTCGGGCTGAACTTCCGTGGGTTGCTCGGGCGTACCCTGCGCTTCGATTGCGTTGTCCGGATCCACTCCTCTTCATTCTAACGGAAAGCCTGCTATTCTGTTCTGAGATTAACCAGGCCTCATCACCCGTGAATACCCCATCCAACCCCTCCGCGGCCGCACCCCAGGTCGCCGCCGCGCGCCGGCAGGCCACGCTGATCGTCTGCGCCTGCACGGTGCTGAATGCCATCGCGCAGCTGCTTTTCAAGATGGCGTCGAAGAATCTGGTGCTGACGGTTCCGGCGCTGCTTACGAACTTTCCGCTGATCGGCGGGTGCGCGTGTTACGGGCTGTTCACCATCGCGATGGTGCTGGCGCTCCGCGAAGGAGAGCTCTCGATGCTCTATCCCATCATTGCGCTCAGTTACGTTTGGGTGACGATCCTCTCTTATTTCCTGCTGAAAGAGTCGCCGAATGTTTTTAAGAACGTGGGCATCGTTACGATTGTGATCGGGGTCGCCGTCCTCGGTCGCGGAGGGCGCAAATGAGTCCGGTGCTGCTGCGTTCGATGTTCCTGGTGTTTCTGGCGGGAATTGTCGGATCGTTCGGCGCGGTGTTCCTGAAACTTGGCGCGATGAGAATGACGAAGAGCATCTGGAGCCTGATCAACTCCCGGCTGATTTTCGGTGTCTCTCTGTATCTCGGGTCGACGGTGATTTATCTTTCCGCGCTCAAGGGAGGGGAGCTTTCGGTGCTGTATCCGATGGTTTCGCTGGGGTACATCTGGACGCTGCTTTGGTCGAAGCTATTTTTTAAGGAAGCGATCGGCGGGGCGAAATTCGCCGGCCTGGCGCTGATTGTGTTGGGCGTGGTGCTGGTGGGAATGGGCACGGCGTAGGCGTAAAACGCCGCGCCTGTTTGAATCTGCCCCGAACGCGCTGCGTCCGGCGCGACAACAAAGAGCTTCGGCGGCATCCAGATTCTCGCGGACACGGGAAAAGTGTCTGTGCGCGCGTTCGGTGCGCGGTCCGGGAATCGTGATCTGGGGGAAATAGGGCTACTTCTTCTCCGGCACGGTCCAGAGATAGAGTTTGTGGCTGAGGAACGAGACTTCCTCGGGGTCGCCGACCGTCACGGTCTTTTCGGGCTTCCACTGTCCCATGTCGAAGGTATTCGAGACGATGCGCGTGCCGGGCTTGAGCGACTCGAGCAGTTTCGGACGCAGCTTTTCGTTGACGGTGGGGAGCAGGAAAAGCGTCACGACGGTCGCCTCATGGAAGTCGGCCTGGAAGAGGTCGCCTTCCTCGAAGCGGACTTTATCTTCGACCTTGGCTTTTTGTGCGTTTTCCTTCGCTTCCCTGATGCGCTGAGGATCGATGTCGATGCCGACGCCGCGGGCGCCGAAATCCTTCGCGGCGGCGATCACAATCCGGCCATCGCCACACCCGAGGTCGTAGACGACGTCGGTTTTCTGCACGTTGGCGAGCTTCAGCATGGCCTGCACAGCGGCTTCGGTGGTGGGGACGTACGGCACGTCCGGAGTGCGGCGCGGTTCCTGGGCGAAGGCGGCGCCGAGGATGGCGATCGCCGAAACGAGCAATCTTCGAGATACCATCATTACCTCCGCATTGAGAATAGCTCAAATCGGCGTGGTAGGCGGAGGCGCAGATCTCATGCGCGCGCGCGTCGCGTACGAGTTCAGTGATGCCTGCACTCCCTGCGGAGTTACGCCGCCGCCTTGGCGGGGAGTTCCTTCAGGATTTCCGAGACGAAGGCCTTGGCGTCGCCGAAGAGCATCAGGGTCTTGTCCATGTAATAAAGGTCGTTGTCGATGCCGGCGAAGCCGGGACTCATCGAACGTTTGATCACCATTACGGTGTGCGCCTTATCGACGTCGAGAATCGGCATCCCGTAAATCGGGCTGTTCTTGTCGGTGCGGGCGGCCGGATTGGTAACGTCGTTCGCGCCGATCACCAGGGCAACGTCGCACTGCGGGAACTCGCCGTTGATGTCGTCCATTTCCCAGAGGCGGTCGTAGGGGATGTCGGCCTCGGCGAGCAGCACGTTCATGTGGCCCGGCATACGGCCGGCGACGGGATGGATCGCGAACTTCACGTCGACGCCGCGGCGGGTCAGATTGTCGTACAGTTCGCGGATCTTGTGCTGCGCCTGGGCGACGGCGAGGCCGTAGCCCGGGATAATGATGACGCTGCCGGCGGCTTCGAGAATCGAGGCGGCTTCTTCCGGGCTGGCGCTGCGGTAGTTGCGCTGCTGCGCCTGGGCGGCCGACGTCTGGATCTGGCCGAAGGCGCCGAACAGAACGTTGGTGAAGGAGCGGTTCATCGCCTTGCACATGATGATCGAAAGGATGAGGCCCGACGATCCATCGAGCGCGCCGGCGACCACCAGCAGATTATTGCCGAGCGCAAATCCCATGGCGCACGCCGAGAGGCCGGCATAGGAGTTGAGAAGCGCGATCACAGTGGGCATGTCGGCGCCGCCGATCGGGATAATCAGCAGGATTCCGAAGAGCAGGGAAAGGCCGGCGAAGATCGGAAAGATCCAGGTCTGCGTGGGGTCGATGATCAACCAGACACCGAGGCCGGCGGCGATCGCGAAAAGGATGAAGTTGACGGCGTTCTGATTGCGGTACGTGATCGGCCGCTGGGGCAGGACTTCCTGCAGTTTGCCCATGGCCATCAGGCTTCCGGTGAAGGTGAGGAAACCGAGGAGGGTTTCGAGCACCAGCGCGACCATCACGAACACCGGCAGGTGCTCGTGGAGCTGGTTGGCGCGATAAAACTCGGCGGTGCCGACGAGGGCGGCGGCCAGCGCACCGCAGGCGTGGGACATGGCGGTTCGCTGCGGAACGGCGGTCATCGGCATGATGTAGGCGATCGGGATCCCGATCGCGGTGCCGATGAGGAATGCGGCGAAGATCCACTCCCAGTTGAAAATATTGTTGACCAGCAGAGTGGCGATGACGGCGATGAGCATGCCGGCCTCGCCGGCGAAGACGCCGCGGCGCGCCGAGGCCGGGGAATTCATCCACTTCAAGGAGAGGATGAACAGCGCCGCCGAAACGATGTAGAGGTAGACGCCAGGATGCGGGGACATTACTTCTTCTCCTCCCGCTTCTTGAACATCTTGAGCATGCGGTCGGTGATCAGGAAGCCGCTGACGATGTTGGTGACCGCGGCGGTGATGGCGATGAAGCCCAGGATTTTACTCAGTGTGGTGGCGCCCTGAGCTCCGGTAATGAGGATCGCGCCCACTACCGAGATCGCCGAAATCGCATTGGTGAGCGACATCAGGGGCGTATGCAACAATGGCGACACTTTGCGGATAACTTCCAGGCCGACGAAAGTCGCCAGCATGAAAACGAACAGACCGATCGATAGATCCATAACTTTCCTCAGAAAGGAAGAACGAATTTAGCCGCTGATGAACGCAGATGAACACAGATAAAAACGATTTTGTTCCATCTGCGTTTATCGGCGTTCATCTGCGGCTAATACTCTTAAACCGTTTGCGGAGCAGTCAGCCCCATCAGTTCGCGGACTTTGGCGTGGACTATTTCGCCTCCGTGGGTGACCAGCGTTTCGCGCACGATCTCGTCTTCGCGGTTCAGCACCAGGGTCCCGTCTTTCGCGATCAGGTACTTCAGGAAGGTCGCGATGTTCTTGGCGTACATCTGGCTGGCGTGGTACGGAATGGTGGACGGCAGATTGAGCGGTCCGAGAATGCGGATTCCGTTGTGGACCACGGTTTCGCCGGGCTTGGTCAGCTCGCAGTTTCCTCCGCGTTCGGCGGCGATGTCGACCACCACCGATCCAGGAGCCATCCGTTCCACCATCTCGCGGGTAATCAGGACGGGAGCTTTTTTGCCGGGAACGGCCGCGGTGGTAATCACCACGTTCTGTTCGGCGAGCACTCCGGCCATGGCTTCGCGCTGGCGGCGATAGAAATCTTCACCCATCGCCTTGGCGTAGCCACCCTTGTCCTCGGCGCCCCCGGCATCGACATTCAATACGACGAACCGCGCCCCGAGGCTTTCCACCTGCTCTTTGACGGCCGCGCGAATGTCGTAGCCGCTGACCACGGCGCCGAGCCGCCGAGCGGTGGCGATCGCCTGCAACCCGGCGACACCCGCGCCGATGACCAGCACACGGGCCGGAGCGACGGTTCCGGCCGCCGTCATCAGCATGGGGAACATGCGGGGCAGGGTATCGGCGCCCAACAGGACGGCCTTATAGCCGGCGATGGTGGCCATCGAGGAGAGGGAGTCCATGCTCTGCGCGCGCGTAATGCGCGGCATCAATTCCATGGAGAGGAAACTCACGCCCTTTTCGGCCAGCCCGCGAGCTGCGTCGAAAGCGGTCAAGGGTTCCCCGAAGCCGATGACAACCTGCCCGCGGCGCATGAGCGCGAGGTCATTCGCGCCACCCTCGGGGTTGGCCCCCGGCCCGCGGACTTGCAGCACGACATCGGCGGTGGCGAAAATCTCCGCCCGGCCGGCGACCTTGACGCCTTTGCTGGTGTATTCGGAGTCGGGGAAACCGGCCTCGCCGCCGGCGCCCGATTCGAGAAGGAATTCGGCGCCCGTTTTATTGAGCACGGCGAGCGCGGTGGGAACCATCGCGACCCTCCGTTCTCCGGGCGACGACTCCGTGACGATCCCGACTTTGATGGCCATCTAGCTTAAATCAAATCCGCGGTGGTGAAGAAGAACCGGAGCTCCACTTCCGCGGTTTCCGGAGCATCCGATCCATGTATGCAGTTGCGCTCGATGTTGGCGGCGAACCGCTTCCGCACCGTGCCCTCCGCCGCGTTGGCCGGATTGGTGGCGCCCATGACGTCGCGAAGCCCTTTGATGGCATTCTCGCGTTCCAGCGCCATCACGACGATCGGCCCCTCGGTCATGAACTTCACCAGACCGGCATAGAAGGGCCTCTCTTTGTGCACGGCATAAAATCCCTGCGCCTGCGCTTCGGTCAGGCGCGTCATGCGCAGTCCTACAATCTTGAACCCGGCCTGTTGAATCATCGCCAGGATTTCGCCCGTCTGGCCCGCGGCCACGGCATCGGGCTTGATAATTGAAAACGTACGTTCCACGCTCATAAGCGGCTTTTGATTTTCTCTCCAATTTCGGCCGGCGAGGAGCAGACGGTGATGCCTGCATCCTGCATGGCCTTGATCTTGTCCGAGGCTTTGCCCGAACCGCCGGCGATGATCGCGCCGGCATGGCCCATGCGGCGGCCGGGAGGCGCGGTCTGGCCGGCGACGAAGCCCACCACCGGCTTCTTCACGTTGGCCTTCACATACACCGCGGCGGTCTCTTCGGCGTTGCCGCCGATCTCGCCGATCATCACGATGGCGTGCGTATCGGGGTCTTCATTGAATAACTGCAGGGCATCCAGGAAGTTCGTCCCGATGATCGGGTCGCCGCCGATGCCGATACAGGTGGACTGCCCGATTCCGAGCTTCGTCAACTGTCCCACGGCTTCATAGGTGAGGGTGCCCGAGCGGGAAACCACGCCTACGTGGCCTTCGAGGTGAATCTTGCCGGGCATAATCCCGATCTTGCATTTTCCCGGCGAAATGATCCCGGGGCAATTCGGGCCGATCAGGCGCGTATTCCTGCCCTTCAAGAACTGCCACGCCTTCACCATGTCGAGCGTGGGAATGCCTTCGGAGATGCAGACCGTCAGGGGCAGGCCTGCGTCGGCGGCCTCCATGATGGCGTCCGCGGCGAACGGCGGCGGCACGAAGATCACGCTGGCATTGGCGCCAGTCTCTTTCACCGCCTGCGCTACCGTGTCGAACACCGGCAGGTCCAGGTGCTTGGTGCCGCCTTTTCCGGGCGTCACCCCGCCTACTACGTTCGTGCCATAGGCGATGGCTTGCTGTGCATGGAACGTGCCCTCGCGGCCGGTAAATCCCTGCACGATCAGTCGGGTATTGCGATCAACCAGTACGCTCATGTTCTTCCGTTATGCCGCCAGCTTGACTACTTTTTCGGCCGCGTCGCGCATGTCCGCGCCGACAGTGAAATTCAATCCGGAGTCGAGGAGAATCTTGCGTCCCTCTTCCACGTTGGTGCCTTCCATGCGGACCACGATCGGGACCTGAATGTTCAGGTCGCGCGCCGCGGCGACGACGCCCGTCGCCAGGGTGTCGCAGCGCAGGATGCCGCCGAAGACATTGATCAGCACCGCCTTGACGTTTTTATCGGACAGCAGGATGCGGAAGGCGTTTTTCACCTGCTCGGGATTGGCGCCGCCGCCGACATCGAGGAAGTTCGCCGGGCTGCCGCCCGCGTACTTGATGATGTCCATGGTGGCCATGGCGAGACCCGCGCCGTTCACCATGCAGCCCACGGTGCCGTCGAGCTTGATGTAGTTGAGGCCGAATTTCGAAGCTTCCACTTCGAGCGGATCCTCTTCGGCGAGATCGCGCAGGTCGAGCAGTTCCTTGTGGCGATAGAGCGCGTTGTCGTCGAAATTCACCTTGGCGTCGAGGGCATACACCTTGCCGTCCTTGGTCAGGATGAACGGATTAATCTCGGCAAGCGACATATCCTTATCCTGATAAGCGCGCGCCAGCGCCGTCATCGCGGCCGCGGCCGCGCTCACGCTGGCGGCGGGAATGCCGATGCCGAAAGCCAGCTTGCGCGCCTGGTAAGGAGAGAGTCCGAACCCGGGCTCGAGAGTTTCTTTGAGAATCAGTTCCGGTGTCTTGGCGGCGACCTCTTCGATTTCCATGCCGCCCGCGGCGGACGCCATAAACACCGGCTTGCCCTGTACCCGATCGAGTACGATTCCGAGATAGAGTTCCCTCTCGATGGGGAGCGTTTCTTCGATCAGCAATCGCTGGACGACGCGGCCTTCGGGCCCGGTCTGGTGGGTCTTCAGCGTCATGCCGAGAATCTGGCGGGCCTTCTCGACGGCCTCCGCGGTGTCGTGCGCCACTTTGACGCCGCCGCCTTTGCCGCGCCCGCCGGCGTGGATCTGCGCCTTCACCACCACGCTGCCACCGATCTTTTTTGCCGCGGCTTCCGCTTCATCCAGCGTGAACGCCACCTCGCCGCGCGGCACAGGGACGTTGTATTGGGCCAGTATGGCCTTAGCCTGATACTCGTGAATTTTCATTGGAGAAACAGCCTGTGTTAGCCTGAGAACGCACTCGAAACTCTCAATATATCATGTCGCTTCTTCCTTACCTGGAATCGGTTGCCGAAAAGAGGCACCTCTCCGCGGAACAGGCACGGGAAGCCATGCAGGTAATCCTGAGTGGGGTGGCAAATCAGTCGCAGCTTGCCGCGTTTCTGATGGCGATGCGGATGAAGGGCGAGACGGTGGACGAGCTGGTCGGCTTCGCCCGCGCGATGCGCGAAATGGCCGAACCGGTTCCTCACGGCGTGGACGGCAAGGCGCTGCTCGACACCTGTGGAACCGGGGGCGATGGCGCCGGTACGTTCAACATCTCGACGATCGCGGCGTTCGTCATCGCCGGGGCGGGTGTGCACGTGGCCAAGCACGGAAACCGTTCGATCACCAATAAAGGCGCCGGCAGCGCGGACTTGCTGGAGGCGATGGGAATCCAGATTGCCCTGCCGGCGGCCGAATCGGCGCGCGCGATTCGCGAGGTGGGAATCGGCTTTCTCTTCGCTCCGCACGTGCATACCTCGATGAAGCACGCCAATCCCGTGCGGCTCGAATTGAAGATGCGGACCTTTTTCAATCTGCTCGGGCCGCTGACCAATCCGGCGAAGGCAAGCGCGCAGGTGGCGGGAGTGCCCTCGGAGCACGCCGCCGAATTGATCGCCGGAGCGCTGGCGGCGCTGGGATTGCAGCGCGGATTCGTGGTGCACGGCGAGGACGGGCTCGACGAGATCACCACCACCGGTCCCACCGTGGCGTTCGAAATTCGCGACGGAAAGGTGGAGCGCCGGACGCTGGAGCCCGAGGACTTCGCGGTGTCGCGCGCCGCGCCGCGGGATTTGGCGGGAGGCGGTCCCGCACACAATCTCGAAATTGCCAACCGTGTGCTTGCGGGCGAGCGCGGTCCGCAGCGCGAGATCGTGCTGGTGAATGCGGCCGCGGGCCTGGTGGCCGCGGGCAAGGTCGATACCTTCCTGGAAGGAATGGCGATCGGGACGGTGGCGATCGACACCGGGGCGGCGCGGCGGAAGGTCGACGAGTTAGCCCGGTTTACGAAGGGTCGGTAAGCCTCGTCGCGCGGAATGAGGACGTGGCGCGTGCAAGACTGCCTTGCAAGACTGCCCGCGCCCCCGTTCGTTCAAAAAGTCCAGCAGGTCCCGTCCTGCCCCACAAGACAGCGTGGCTACGCCTGCTGTTGCTTGGCCCGGGCTTTGGCCGCCGCTCGAATACGCTCGCGGCGCCGTGCCATCATGCCTTCGGCGTCCGGATGGGCCATCACCACGGCTTCCGTGTGTTTGCAGAGAGTCGGTTCGCCAATCGTCTCGCGGAGTTGCTCGAGGAAGGGATGGATTTTGCTGAAGGCGGCGAAAATCTCGCCATGGGCCGCGCGGAAGGCGTCACCGTCGATTGCGCCGCCGGTGACCATCGACGCGGCCATGTCCCAATAGCCGATCACCATCCGGAACCACGCGTTGCGCTCCCCGCGCACCAGTGCCATGAATTCTTCGAACGTGTCGGGGTTGAATTCGGCGATGAACCAGGCGCGGGCTTCCCGCAGGACCGGTTCGCGGCGGAGATCGAAGAGTTGCAAATTGAGCCGGGCGCTCTCATAAGGTGTGGGCATATCCAACCATCTTACGGCAGCGCTCCCGGCGGCTCACGGCTGGTAAGAGCCGCTGGTCATGGTTTTCGGGCCGCCCTGTTCGCGCGCGAGCTGCCGGATAATCCCGCCCAACTCCAGGAATTCCGTCAGGTCGCAGGGCTTACAGAAATAGCGCGCGGCGCCTAACGCGGCGGCCTTCTCCCGGTCCCGGGGAGCATAAGAAGAAGTCATCACGATGACCGGCACATCCACGCAGAGCGGATGGTTCCGGAACAACTGGAACAACTCGTAGCCGTGGGCTTTCGGCAGATTCAGGTCCAACAGGAGGAGATCGGGGCAGGGCACCTCGTGGTCCTTGCCGAGCCGTTCCAGCAGCTGCTGCATCTCGGCGCCGTCCCGGGCGACCACCAGCTCGTACTCCACGCGATGTTCCGCCAGCGCCAGGCGGACCAGCTCGACATCGCCGGGATTGTCTTCAGCCAGAAATATGCGCATTCGTTTCATTTCGAAGCCGCCGGAAGGGACACATAGAATGTGGAACCGACACCGGGCTGCGATTCCGCCCAGATTCGACCGCGGTACCGCTCCACGATGTGCTTGCAGATTGCCAGCCCGACGCCGGTTCCGGGATACTCGTGGTCGCGGTGCAGACGCTTGAACAGTCCGAAGATCCGCTCGGCCTGCCCCGGGTCGAACCCGATCCCGTTGTCCCGCACGCTGATCACCCATTCGTTGTCCGCTTTTTCGGCGGCGATCCGGATCACCGGAGTCTCCTCGCGCTTTCGATACTTGATGGCATTCGACAGCAGGTTCTGAAAGACGTGGGCAAGCTGACCCTCATTGCCGGTAACCACGGGAAGCCGGCCGGCACTGATTTCCACGTGGTTTTCGCGGATCCGCGTCTCCACCGCGCTAATCGCCTGGCGCAGTACGATCTCGAGATTGGCGGCCCCGGGATTCTGCTCATCCTCGGCATGCGTGACGCGCGAGTAGGTCAACAGGTCGTGAATCAGGCCTTCCATGCGTTTGACGCCGCTGCGAATGTAGCCGGCGTACTCCTGCAATTTATCGTCCAGCGTCGGTTCCAGGCGGCGCAGAAGCATTTGCGTATAGATATGCACCATACGCAGCGGTTCCTGCAGATCGTGACTGGCAACGTACGCAAACTCTTCCAGTTCGCTATTGGCGCGGCGCAAGGCATCTTCGATCTGCTTCTGCTCGTCGATGTCGGTGCTGCTGCCGAACCAGCGAACCACCGTGCCGGTGTGATCGCGGACGGGCGCCACACGAGTTAAGAAAAGCCGGAATTCTCCATCCCAACGGCGCAGCCCGTGGACCATCTCAAACGGATTTCCGGTGGCGATGGATTCCTTCCAGCGTTCCAGAACGGCTCTGAGCTGGGCCGGATCGTGGACGCTCTGCCAGCCCCACCCCTGTACCTCCTCCTGAGTGGTGCCGGTGTAATCAAACCAGCGCCGGTTGTGCCAGAAGACGAAGCCGTCGGCATTCGCCATCCATGCCAGGTTCGGAATGGTATCGGCCAGGGTCCGGAACTGCTCCTCGCTGGCGCTGAGGGCCCTTTCCGATGTTTTGCGTTCGGTGATGTCTTGGACCAGCGCCACCAGTCCGCGCACGGCTCCTTCCGGCGAGAGGTCCGGCGCGTACGAGACACTCACATCGCGCAGCTCGCGATGACGGTCGAGGATCTGCGATTCGAACGTCACCTGCTCGCCGTTCAGTGCGCGAACAATATATGGTTGCACGTGGGTTGAGTGCGGCTCTCCGATAATCGATTGGATCGTGCCGCCCACCACCTGGTCGGGGCGCAAACCGAACCATTTGAAGAAAGTCTGGTTCACCCGGCGGAATACCTGTTCGCGATCGAGGTAGCAGATCAGGACGGGGACATTGTCGGTGACGAGCTGCAGCTCCGCGTCGCGGCGCCGGACTTCATACTGGCGGGCGCGCGCGCGCAACGCCGTGCGGGCGGCGCTGACGATGGTATCGGAGCGCAGAGGCCGCTCCAACAAGGTAAGGTCGCCGAGCGGCTCCAGTTGGAGCAGCCGCTGCCGGCTCGCCTCCGTAGGCTCCCCACCGATCGTCAGGACCACCAGGGGAAGATCCGACCAGGCGCCCTGCTTTTTCAAGACCGCGGCCAGCGCCTGTATGGCCGGTGGATCCAGTGCCTCTTCGGCCACCAGGACGGCGCCGGCTCCGCGGTCCACGTGCGCGCACAATTCCTCCGAATTCCGGCAGATCTGCGATTCCAGACCGGCGCGCTGGAAAATCGTCTGCAGAAGTTGTGCGTCCTTACCCGTCGGCGCGTGAAGGAGCAGGAGCGAGTCCCTTTCGGAACTAGTGGCCGGACTCGCCATTCGATCCTTCCAGGAGCGGGCCGCGATGACCGATGTAACTCGGCACTCCGGTGAGCACGCCCTGGAATTCCGCTAGGGGACGACCCACTCGGATGTCCGGCCCGAGCAGCAGCTCTCGAATGGTGCGCTCGTGCCGTCCGCTTCGTTTTTTGACGACCGATATTGCCTGCCGCACCGCTCCCGCGCTTTCGAAATAGCGCAGCAGCAGGATCGTATCGGCGAGATAACTCACATCGACGGGATTGAACATCCCCTGGCCGAGAATTCCGTACTGTGCCATTACCAGAACGGACGTGACGCCTTTGTTGTTCAAGAATGCCAGCAGTTCGTGAAGTTGAATCGTCAAATACTCCTCGCCCGGCATGGCGGCCAGGAAGCCGTTGAGGCTGTCGATCACGACCACGGAGGCTTTCCGCTTTTCCACCTCGTCCCGTACATTCGCGATGAAAAAGCCCGGCGAGAGTTCCGCCGGATCGACGACTTCGATCCGCAGGTGCCCCGAGTCCATGTATTGCCGCAGAGGCATTCCCAGTCCCTCGGCCCGTTCGATCAGAGTGGGCATTCCCTCGTCAAAGGTGACGTAGTAGGCGTATTCGCCGCGTTCGGCGGCGGCAATCGCGTAGCGCAGGCTGATGGTGCTTTTGCCCGCTCCCGCCGGTCCGATACAGAGCGTGCTGGTGCCGCGATTCAGACCGCCCCCGAGCAGGGAATCGAGCTCCGAGATTCCGCTGGCAATGACGGTCCGGTCGAAGTCTCGCCGATGTTCCATCGCGACCAGGCGGGGGTACACTTCCAGCCCGCCGGTACGAATGTTGTAGTCGTGAAAGCCCTCGCGGAACAAGACGCCGCGCATTTTGAGGATTTCGAGGCGCCGGCGCTTGGTGCCGTATTCGCGGGCCAGGTTCTCCAGGCGAATGACGCCGTGGACGATGCTCTGAATGTCACGCTGTTCTTCGCCCGCGGTGTGGTCATCCACCATCAGGACGGTGCAGTCGCGGCCGGCGAAGTACTGTTTGAGGGCCAGTAACTGGCGGCGGAAGCGCAGCGGTTCGCGCGCCAGCAGACGCAGTTCCGACAGCGAATCGAACACCACGCGCTTCGGCTGCAAGTCCTCCACTTCCTTCAGGATGGCCTTGATGGTTGCCGAAAGTTCGACCTCGCCGGGGTAGAGGACCGTATACTGTTCGTCGGTCTTCAGGCTTTCCTCGAGCGGCAGCATCTCGAAAATGGAGATGCCTTCGAGCCCCCAGCCGTGCGATCCGGCCACTTCGCGCAATTCGCGCTCCGACTCGGATAGGGTGATGTAAAGGACCGGCTCGCGGCAATTCGCCCCTTCCCGGAGGAATTGCAGGCCGAGGGTGGTTTTGCCGGTACCGGGATCGCCGTCGATGAGGTAGAGGTGGCCCGGAGGGAGTCCGCCCCCGAGGACGAAGTCCAGACCAGGAATCCCGATCGAGATCGGTTGGGAAAAAGTGACTGGCACGGCGCTCGGCATCACAAGTCGGAGCCTTGCAAGATAATTGCCGATGTAGGGGCGAATTGGTACCCCGGCTATTCCAATGATTTTCAAGGCTTTCTGCTTTCGGCATAAGTCCGGTGCGGGGACGGACGATGGCGCGGGAGTTGCATAATATAGGGTCGATCGGTAAAGGTTTGCACGGTTTCTTATAACCGGTGTGTAAGGCCGAGCACAGCGGTCGTCGTCCTGCCGGGTGTCGTTCGATTACAACTCAGGCTACAATTGGGATATTCAGAAAGCCCGCAGTTATCCGAGGTTTCAGCGGGCAATTAGTACGAAAACGCACTCCCATCAGGCAAATTCTGACGTGCAGGTTTTGTGTCAATAAACGGACAGTAACGGGATATAGCCGCGCTATGGCCACGCCCGATATATTCATGCGTTCTTGCATCGAAAAGGAACGGTTGCTGCTGGAGTTCTCCCGGGCGGTCTCCGAGTACAATCGGATCCAGTCGGCCCAGGTCGCGGCGGTCCGGCACGATGGCACCTTCCCTTTCCGCGAAGAGTTGGAGAAAGCAGCGCGCCGCCGCGAAGAGGCGAAGTACGCGGTTCTGGCCCATCAGGAAGAGCACGGCTGCTGATAAGGCCCGCGGTTCCAACTGCGGAAGCAGCAATCCGCTTCTTTCGGCCGCGGCCCGGTAAGTCGCCTTTCGATCAATTCGCCGTGGCCGGCGGCACAATTTCCCCCCTCTTGATCGTGGCATGAACGAGATTCGTTCCCAGGTGGGACCCCAAATCGCGATAATCTCCAGTATCCAGGATCACGATGTCCGCCAGCTTGTTCACTTCCAGGGAACCGGCCCGGAGCCCTGCATTCAGCGCATACGCCGCGTTCACCGTCGCCGCCGTAAGCGCTTCCTCGGGGGTCATCTGGAGCTGCAGGCAGGCCAAGGAAATCGCCGTCTGCATATTCAGGGAAGGGGTGTGCGCCGGATTGAAGTTAGTGCCGAGCGCTAGCGGCACGCCCGCCTCCAGCAGCGCCCGCGCCGGAGCGTAATGGCCGCTCCGGAAAGAAGCGCAGGGCAGCAGAATCGCGATCGCCGGCGTCGCGGAGAGCGCGCGTGCGTGTTCGGAAGTGGCGTATTCCAGATGATCGATACTGGTCGCTCCGAAGCGGACCGCCATCTCTACGGCGCGGTCACAAGGCTGCCCGTCGGCCTGAATTTTTAGGGGAAAACGCAGGTCACGGGCCTGTTGCAACAACCGCTCCATACCGTCGCCACCGCTTTCGAAATCGGCGAACCGCGCCAACCGCCGCCGGTGGATGGTGGCGAGCAGGCCGCCGAAGTCGCCGTCTTCCGGCGGGTCCGGCCGCCACAGAAAGGTCGGCACGATATCCAACGCTCCGCGATTCAAGAGACCGAGCACTCGCAGCACCTTCAGTTCGGCGCTGACGTTCGGACCGCAGCCCGTCTTCGCCTCCAGGGTCGTGGTCCCGTGGCGCGCCATGCTGCGCAGCCAGATGCGTCCGCGAGCCGCCAGCCGCTGCGCCGTCACCTGTACCAGGGCGCGCGCCGCCTGTCCTCGGTCTTCGCTCGAATGCGGCATGGGAAAGATCAGGTGGGTATGGCAGTCGACGAACCCGGGCATTACCACCTTGCCCTTCGCGTCGATCTCCCGCGCCCCGCGGGCGGCGTTCAGATTCTCGAGGCGCCGCATCGTGCCGACCTCGCAGATTTCGCCGTCGCGCACCAGGACACCGCCGTCCTGAATGATTCCAAGGTCCGACATCGCGCTGCCGCGGCGCGGGCCGCGCGGACCTCGAAGGGTCACCAACTGGCGCGCGGAGTGAATCAGAATTGCCTGTGAGATGGTCCCAATTTATCATTGGGACAGCGATGCGACCTCTGAAGACGCTGGAGCGCGTGTTTTCGAAATCGGGAGCCGGGTCGCGCACCGACGCCCGCGGCTGGATCACCGCCGGCCGCGTGCGCGTGAACGGCAGGGTCGTGAAAAACCCCGATGAATGGGTCGACGCCGACAAGGACCGGATCACGCTGGATGGCAAGGCGCTGAAGCGCGCCGAGCCTGTCTACATCCTGCTGTATAAGCCGAAAGGCTATCTGACCACCTGGCGCGATCCGGAAGGACGGCCCACTGTTTACGACCTCGCCAAGGACGCCGGCACCTGGCTATCGCCGGTCGGCCGCCTCGACCTCGACACCAGCGGCCTGCTCCTGCTCACCAATGACAACGACTTCGCCGAGCGGATCACCAACCCCGATCGCAAAGTGCCGAAGACTTACCAGGTGAAGGCGGCGACGCTTCTGACCGACGAGCAACTCCAAAAATTGCGGGACGGAGTCGAACTCAAGGACGGCCCCACGCGGCCGGCCCACGTCAAACGGCTACGCGACGGTCCCAAGCACACCCACCTGGAAATGACCATCACCGAGGGACGCAACCGCCAGGTGCGCCGCATGCTCGAAGCCGTCGACAGCAAAGTCTCGAAGCTGGTGCGCACCGCGATCGGGCCGATTCGTATCGGCGACCTCCCGATCGGCAAATGGCGCAAACTGACGGCGGAGGAGATTCGCTTATTAGGAGGCAAGTAACTGCCGCCGCGCCGCAGAGCCCGGCTCGAGCGACGCTCGCCTACTCGGAATTCGAATACCAGCGCAGTCCGACAAAGGCCGCCGCGTACGTCCCGTGAATGAAGTAGTCGGAGCTCGTCGACGTCTTGAAACCGAGGGCCCGCGCGCCCGCGCGCAATTCGAAGTGCCGCAGGGCGCGCAGATTGATAGTCGCTTCGCTATTCCAGATGGAGTAGTGATGCGGGAATCCGAAGCCCGAGCCGCTCACTTCCAGCCGAACGTGGCGCGCCGGGTAATACGAGACCAGCGCACCGAACATCGGCCCCACAATGTGCTTGGTGTGAGTTGCCGAGAGGTCGATCGGGTGTCCGCTGGAGTCCAGAATCAGGTTCCCGGCGGCGTTATAGTATGCCAGCGGCGAATCGAAGGACGAATGGATCTGCGTAAATTGCACCTGCCACAGCGTCTTGAACCGGATCTTGCGGCTGCCCACCGGAAAAGGCCAGGTCAGATATTCGTACGAGAGTTTCCCCGTCTGGAAGTGGTAATTGGTGGTGATTAAAGTATTGGCGGTATACAGCTGCGGCGCCGCGACCAGGTCCACGTGGGTGGTAAAGTTGCCGGCATTGCGCACGTCCAGATAATCGGCGCGCAGGCTGTTGTGCAGGCCCACCTGGAGACCGAGCTCGATTCCGCCGGCATATTTCGGCTTGCCCTGGTACTTGATCAGAGAGCTCTCGGTGTAACTGAATTGCGGCTTGTTGCCGCGATTGAAGGTAGCGTCCTGTTTTGGAAACCAGCCTTGCACACCGAACCAGAAACCGCTTTCCCCCGGGCGGCGCACATCCGGAATTTTTACCGGCGGCGGCGGCGCCGGTGGGACGCGGCCGGTTTGCCGCGGTGTCTCGCTGACCGGCGGCGGGGTAGGGAGTTGCCCGGTGGCGGGAGGCTGGCCGGCGGGCGGAGTCTGTTGGACGCCGCTTTGCGGCGGCGTCTGCTGGTCCGCGGAAGCCGCGTCGGACGATGCGGCGGACGCCGGCTGGGAGGGCTGCGGGTCGGGCTTTTTCTCCTGCGCGCGGCCGGGCAGCGTGCCGGCAGCCAGCAGCAGGCAGGTACAGAGCAAGCCAGTCAGAGAATTCTTCACTTATGCCTCATCGGTTAAATTGCGGCGAATGAATCTGAAGCAGAGCACCAGTGCATCCGTCAGGCCAAACCACCGTTTGTCGATTGCTTCCCTACTATTTTGCCTCAAATGAGTAGGTTCCCGCACGTTTTCACGAAAGCCGGAATGTCGTTCCGGCGGCACAGGTGTGAATGGAGGGGAGGCGCTGGCTCGCGCGCAATAAAAAAGGCAGGCGGGAGCCAACAACTCCCTGCCTGCCAGAAGTTTCCCTGCCGGGGAAAAGGGATTAATGTCCGGGACCGCGTCCGCCGCCGGGGGGCGGTCCGCCATGCCCGCCGGGTCCACCGTGGCCGCCGTGTCCGGCTCCTCCCCCGCCGAGCGGTTGGAGGGTGGTGTACTTGGCCTGCTGGGCCGCGGTCAGCAGCGCGTAGAACGCGGCGTCGGCGCCCGCATCGGCCTGGATCTGCTGACTGGTCAGGTTCCCGATCGTGCTGGCGGCGGAAGCGATGCCGCTCTTGCTATTGCCGGTAATCGCGGCCTGCAGCGCCGTGTGGGCCGTTTGCATCTGGCTTTCGATCGCCTGGTCCGCCGTCACTTGCGCGGTGAAGATCGTGGTGGCCGCGGCCTGTTGGGCGGCACTCAGATCGAGCAGCGTGGTCAGGCGAGCCACGATGTCGGCCGCCACGGTAGCCGGGGCCGGCGGCGTCGGGGTGGTGGTGGATTGGGCGCACAGGAACGACGCGGAAAGCGCGGCCGCCAGGGCTGCCTGGAGAATCATCTTCTTCATTCGGTTGAGAGGCTCCTTTGCCAAGGTTCGTGATGGCCGTGTAGACGGGATTCCCGCCGCCGGGGTTTACACAACCTCCAACAGCCGGCGCGTGTCGAGCCCGCCCCCGAGTACCCTCAAAAAAATTCTTCCCGGAGATCTAGACACGGAAGCCGGTTGGTATTAATGTGTACGGAACATGTTTCGGATCCTTCGTGGTCTGATCCTTTTCGGGGCCCTTTCGGCGCCGTCGGGCGCGCAATCCGCGGACGGGTTGGAGAATGCGATTCCGCTCGGTCCGGGAGTCCTCGCCCCGCACCCCACTCGAACAGTCGAGGCCGAGTATACGCAGGAGGCGCGGCTCAACCACATCCAGGGAAACGTGGTGCTCATGCTGGCGGTGGAACCGAGCGGACGGCCTACCGGCATTACGGTCATCAGTCCGCTCGGCTACGGGCTCGACGAAATGGCTCGCACTGCCGTCGCGCACTGGAGTTTTCGGCCGGGCCGAAAGGACGGCCGGCCGGCCAAGGTCTTGTCGACCGTCGAAGTGAAGTTCCGTTTCCCGCGCGAACGCTTCGACGATCGCACCGAACGGCAGCGCGGAGAACTGAATCTCGCGTTGCACGATCTGAGCCTCCAGGACCCCGCCACCGTTGATCGCGCGGTAAAGACCATGCTCGAGCTCTCGCGGCAGAATTTCGCGCCGGCCATGCACGTGCTGGCGAACTGGCAGATGGGCGGCGAACACGTACCGCGCGATCCGGCGGCCGGGCTAGATTTGTTGCTGCGGGCGGCTTTACGGAATTACGGCCAGGCGCTCTACCAGGTCGGCACATTCCGCGTGGCCGGCCGCGGCCTGCCGAAAGATCCAGAACAGGGGCTCGAGGACATGCGGCAGGCAGCGCTGCTGGGAGCCGCGCAGGCGCAATTCTCGCTCGGCGACCTTTACGAGCGCGGGCTCCACGTGGAGCGGGATCCGGACCGCGCCCGCCGGTATTTCCGCCTCTGCGCCGGTCAGGGAGTGGCGGCCTGCCAGTTCCGGCTCGGCCGCCTCCTGCTGAAGTCGCCCAACCCGGCGGAGCACGACCTCGTACAGGCGGTCGCGTGGTACCAACTGGCGGCGGAGCGCGGGTTCCAGGAGGCAAAGGACGCCCTTCCCCGCGCCGCGGCCAGGCTGACCGCCCCGGAGATCGCCTGGGTGGAAACGTTGAAGACTCAGCTCCAACGCCAACCCGAGCGCTAGGGCGGCCGGCTCATGAACCCACGTCCGCCCTGCTACTTGTGCTCCGGGTCGATCTGGTAGGTCTGGGCTCCCAGATTCACCAGGACCGGCTCGTCGAGGGCGAGGTATTGGGCCAGCGTTCCACCATGGGAGGCCGCAAGGTCGAAATACTCCTTGCTGAATTGCGCCACGTGGATGGCGTTCTTCGCTTGCTCCGCGGTGACAGTGGAATCCTGCCAGACTCCACTCTTCTTGAAGAAGGCCTTCTGGCCGATCTGCTGCATGTTGGCAGCGTTTCCGCCACCACGTCCGCCCCGGCCCCCCGCGCCGATGCCGCCGACTACACCCGGTGTCAACGCGGCTTTGGCCATCGGCGCCGGCGCCGCGGCATTCTGCATCTTGCCTTTGAAATCGCGCTGGTCGACGCCCGAACTTCCGTTGACCGTGGCCATTTCCGTCGATACCGAGCGGAACGCCATCGCGTTGTTCGCCGCGGTCGCCGTCAAGGTCACGTTGTCCTCGGTGAGGAACGATGTGTACGGCGTCAGAATCCCGTATTTCTTCGAGAGCGAAACCAGCTCGTTCACCAATTCCTGATTACGGCCGTGCAGGTCCAGCTCGTCGATGATTTCGCCGATTCGCCTCGTCGCCCAGAGGCGCGCTACAAAACCATTGGTATCGTCGGCCGATTGTCCGGCGAAATTCGCGTGATACGTGAACGACTGCTTCCTTCCGGCGGCTTCCCCGCTGAGCACGATCTTCGCCTCGCCACCTTTCGCGTACCGGCCCACCAGGACCAGCTGGTCGCCGCGGAAGAGGTCCGGCATCTGGCGCGGGTACACCTTCGACACCGAACCGCCGTCGAGCCCGATATCAAGGGCGATCGCGGTCAACATCGGCGAGGCGATCTTGCCGTAGAACGCCGCCACCGGCGCCTCGATGTTCTCGTTCGGCCGCACATACGTGCTGGTGCCGCGAAGCTCCCTGGCGATCCGGTCGAGAAGCCGCGCATTGACGTCATAGCCGACTCCGAATGCGAACAGGCGTGCGTTCACTTTATTGTCGCGCGCGGCATTGGCGGCGATCGCCGTCTCGCTGCGCTCACCGACCGTCGGTTCGCCATCGGTCATGAAGAGAACGTAGTTGGGACGGGAGGAATCGGTCAGCATTCTTAGTCCGGCACGGAGAGCGCCGTCGATGTTCGTGCCGCCGCCCGCCGCCAGCCCGCTCACCCACGACAGGGCCGCGTCGATCGACGCGCTGTTGGCTCGCTGCAACTCCGGACGGAAGCTCTCGACTTCCGTGTCATAAGCAATGATGTTGAAAGTATCGGCGGCGTCCAACTGGCGCAGCAAATACTGCAGCGCCGACTTCACCTGGTCCATTTTCGGTCCGGCCATACTGCCGGAACGGTCGCACACGAACAGTACGCTCTTCGGTAGCTTCGCGGCGCGCTCGTTGCGAGGGTCGGGCGTTGCCATCAGGGCGAAATAGCCGTCCTCGCCCTCGGGTTTGTAGCTGAGCACGTTGAGTCCGACGGGATTCGAATCGGTGGAGTAGAGCAGGCGGAAATCGTCAGGGGCGACCAGGTTGCTGAGGTTCAGCTTCACCTCGGCATGGGTGGCGTCCGGACGGCGGATGTCGACCTGGTGGGTAGGGCTGTAAACCAGCCGGACGGGCGCGGGCGCTACGATGTTCACCGTGGCGGTGAGCCGCTCCACGGGTTTCGCGGAATGCTTGACCGTGCCGAGCGGGAGCAGGAAGTCGATCAGCCCGGAATCCTTCTTGAGGAGTTGCGAATACTCCAGTTGCACGGTGCTATGGCCGCCCGGAGAGATCGGGAAAACGCTGGTCTGAAAGAGGTCGCGGCCCATGTATTCGAGCAGCGCGGGATCGCGTCGGCGGCGGACAATCTCCTCGTAAGTGCGGCGGGCTTCTTCGCGGGTCATCAGCTTCCCGGTCATCTCTTTGCCGTCCACCAGCAAGGTGAGTCCGCTCACCGCGGCCCCCTGCGGCAGGGGGAAGAGAACCTGCGCCTCCATCGGAACGGACGACGGATTTTGGAACACCTGCGCTACGCGGACCTTGGCTGCCTGGTCCTGGATTGTGGCGCGGACATCGACCGATTCGATGCGGCAATCGGCCCGGATGGGCACAGGGTGGGGCAGGGGCATGGGCGGGATGGGCGGACGCCCGATAATCACCACCTGAGCGCAGGCGGGAAGCAGAAGAAGCGCGGAGAGCACGAAGATTCGCCGAAACATGGAATACCTCCGCGTGGGGAATGCCGCCACCCGGAGGATCCTTTCACAGTCCTGTCGAAACCGGCGCCGCTTTTCGAAAACTCACCGCTGTTCCGGCCTCGTCACAGTGCCATACTAGTGCTCGATGAGGCGAATTGCGATTCTCGGGCTTACCGCGATGATGGCTCTCTCGCTGGCGGGGTGCTCCTCGGAGGGCGGCAAGAAGACGGAGGCCATCACGGCGGCCGGGAACGAACCGGTCCCCGGCATATTTCACGTGAAGCTCGATACCTCGAAGGGGCCCATCGATATCGAAGTCCACAAGGACTGGGCGCCTTACGGTGCCGAGCATCTCTATCGACTGACGAAGAGCGGCTTTTACGATAATGCGCGTTTCTTTCGCGTCGTGCGCAATTTCGTGGTGCAGTTCGGCATCAATGGCGATCCGCAAACCAATTCGCTTTGGGCGCACGCCACTTTGCCCGACGATCCCGTCAAGGAGCACAACGTTAAGGGCTCGGTGAGCTTCGCCAAACCGGGACCGAATGCGCGCACCACCCAGCTCTTCATTAACCTGGTGGACAATCGCAAGAGCCTGGATGGAACCGGATTTGCGCCGGTCGGGAAAGTGGTGGACGGAATGGCGGTGGTCGAGAGCCTTTATTCGTTTTATGGCGACATGGCTCCGGACGGGCCGGGTCCGGATCCGATCAAAATCCAGCAACAGGGTAATGAGTATCTGGATTCGCATTTTCCGCGGCTGGATTTTATTAAAAAAGCGACGGTTCAGTGATATATTGGAGTGGACCTTGTTCCCCGATGCGAAGGGGACCAGAACGTTATCAATACAGGGTCAAACTTGAACGACGCGGCCCGGCGGATTAACCACCCGCCGGGTTCTTTTTTTGAGCCGGCGGCCGCCTGCGTGCCCTACTTCCTCTTCCCCCTTGCATCCTGCCGTTAAATCGCACAGAATCGAATTACCGAGAATCAGACTCGGTACTCCGGTTATCTGCCGGGCGAGGTAAAAGCATGAAACTGTCGGTTTTGACCCTGATGGTCTTGCTGGTGGGTGCACCTGTTGCCGGCCGCGCACAGGACATGGATGCCAACTATCAGAGCCTGAGAGACGCCGAATCGAAAGGTGACGCCGGAACTGTCAAGCAACTGGCGACTGTCACCGCTGCCCAGGCGAAAGAAGCCGCCGCGGAGGCGGTACCGGATTCCGCCGACGAGAAGGAATCCTACACGAAGCGGATCGAATACGCCAAGAGCGTCCAGAACTTCTGCGAATATGCGTTGTTCTCCGTGGCGGTGAAATCCCAGCCGGCCGTTACCGTCGACCTGATGGCGACGCTCGAAACACTAAACCCGAAGAGCCGCTACCTGGACGAAGGCTACGCCAATTACCTGTATGCGCTGAATCAGACCGGCGCGGCGGCGAAGATCCCGGCGATCGCCGAGAAATCGCTCGCCAACCTGCCGGACAATCCCGATATTCTCTCGGTCCTCACGGAGAGTAGTTTTGCCGCCAACCAGTTGGGACGGGCGGCGGGATTCGCCGTCCGGCTGGCGGGGGCCGCCGGAAAGCGGGGCAAGCCCGAGGGACAGTCGGACGCCGATTGGGAAAAGCGCAAGGCCGCCTGGTTCGCGACCAGCTACTATGTTTCGGGCGTCGCCGCCGGACAGTCCAGCCAGTACGCGGCGGCCGACAAGAGTCTGCGCGCGGCGCTCCCGTATCTGAGAGGCAACAACGCCCGCCTGGGCCCGGCGCTATTCTACCTCGGCGTCGCGAATTATAACCTCGGCAAAATGACGATGAACAAGGCGAAGATGTTGGAAGGCGCGAAATTCAGCGACGAATGCGCAGCCATCCCGGGCTCCCTGGCACAGCAGTGCTGGACCAACTCCGCCAACATCAAAAAAGAAGCGGGCGCGATGCGCTAACCCTGCAACTTTTTAGTGGGGCTTTCGACGGCGGACCCCCTGGCCGGCCAATCACGCTGGCGAAACGAATATGGCGTGCGGGACGAGGACGGACCCGGGGGGCCGCCGCCGAACGTCGGCGACGCTACTCCTCGCGCAGCGCCGTCATTGGGTCGATCCGCGTGGCGCGCAGCGCCGGCACCCAGCAGGCGAGCACGGCCACCAAGGTCAATAACGCCGGCACCAGAATGAACGTCGCCGCATCGCGCGAGCTCACGACGTAGAGCATCGGCTGAATCGCGCGCGAAGCGATCAGCGCCAGAATCATTCCCACCAGGACTCCGCCGGCCACCAGCCGCACACCCTCGCGCAACAGCATCATCTGCACGTCCGCCGGCGTGGCGCCGAGCGCCATCCGAATTCCGAACTCCCGCACCCTTCGCGCTACCAGGTACGACACCACGCCGTAAATCCCCACCGTGGCCAGCACCAGCGCGAGCAGTCCGAAGGTCCCGAGCAATCCCGCCGACAGCCGCTGCGCCCAGAGCGACCCGCGGATCGTGGTATTGACCGTCTCGCTCTGCAGCGGCAGATTGCGATCGAGTTCCTGCATCACGCGGCGGGCCGCGGCCAGCGGGACATCCGGCTCGCCCGCCGTCCGCACCCAAATTACGCCCACCGGAAAATAATACTGCTGTGCGGAAAAGTAGGCGAACGGTTGCGGCTTCTCGCCAATCGCCTGGTAGTGGGCCGTCTTGGCCACTCCGATCACTTCCACCGGCGCCGGTTCATTAAAGAACTTCGCGCGTTTGCCCACCGGATTCTCGCCCGGCCAATAGCGGTCTGCCGCCGTCTGATTGACGATCACGACGTGCGGACTGGTGGGCTGGTCCTGGTCGGAGAAATCCCGCCCGTGCTCCAGCGGAATGCCCGCTCCCGCGAGGAATCCCGGAGAAATACACATGCTGAGGACAGGCGTCGGCGGAATCTCGCGGTCCTCCAGCGTCATTGTCCGTTGCAGAGTGACATGCAGCGGCCAGTCATTCGCGAGGCTGGCGGCGCGGACTCCCGGAACAGCGCGCACGCGCTCCAGGGCGCGGTCCCGGAACTCCCGGCCCTGCGCCTGGCTATAGCCCCGATCGGCGACATTGAACACGATGACACCCAGATGCGCGCTGTCAAACCCGGGATCGGCGCGGAAAGCATTGCGCAGGCTGCGCACGAACAGCCCGGCGCCCACCAGCGCGACCACCGAGAACGCTACCTGCGACATCACCAGCATCGATCGCGGATTCCACCGGCCGGTGTGCACGGCCAGGCCGGAGCGCTCCTTCAAGTCGCTGGCGAGATCCGTGCTGGTGGCTTTCATCGCGGGGACGAGTCCGAAGACCAGACCGGTGACGATCGCGACCACGAAATTGTAGAGCAGCACGTTGCGGTCGAGGTTCATTTGGGCGGCCACCCGCAGGAACGCCGGCGGCCGCATCGACCACAGAATATTGCGCGCCCAGACGGCGAAGGCCAGCCCGATCAAGCCGCCCACCACCGAGAGCAGCACACTCTCCACCAGCAGTTGGCGAATCAGACGCCAGCGGCTCGCGCCCAGAGCCAGCCGGACCGTGATCTCCTTGACTCGCGAAGCGGCGCGCGCCAGCAGCAGGTTTGCCAGGTTGCCGCAGGCGATGATCAGGACGATCGCGGAGACGACCAACAGCACCGTCGAGGTGCGCTCGATCTCCGCGCGGTTCCCCGGTGGGATGGAAGCATCCGTCGCGGTGGTGAGGAAGACCTTGCGATCGGCGTTATCCGCCGGGTGTTCGCGCTCCAGGTCGTGGGTAAGGGTCTGCATGGCCGCTTGCGCCTGGGGCATGGAAACGCCGGGCTTCAAACGGCCCACCACGGCAAACGCCAGAAAGCGCCGTTCTTCCACCATCGCCGGCGTCGGATGGATTTCCCGGAACATCGCTATCGGAATCCAGACGTCGGTCGACTGCAGCGTGTTCAGGCCCTGAAATTCGTCGGGCGCCACCCCGACCACCTTATAAGGATGATCGTTAAAGCTGACGGTGCGCGAGAGAATGGCCCGGTCGCCGCCATATTGCTGGTGCCAGAACCGGTTGCTGATCACCGCCACGCGGCTCGCACCCGCGGCGGAATCTTCTTCGGGCAGGAATCCGCGGCCCATCACCGGGTTTACCCCGAGGGCGGTGAAGTAGTTTGCCGACACCAGCTGTCCCATCACCAGCCGGGGTTCGGCGTTGCCCGTGACATTGATGCCGATCCCGGTGTAGAGGAGCAGGGAGGAGAAGACCTGGTTGCGGTCGCGGTAGTCGCGATAGTTCGGCAGCGAACAGCCCCAGAACCCGGGATTGTGGGCGTCGAGCGTGTACAGCGCCGCCAGCGTGGCGGGGTCCTTGACCGGCAGGGGTCGAAGCAGAACCGCGTTAATTAACGTGAAAATCGTGGTGTTCGCGCCGATTCCGAGCGCCAGCGAGAAGACACAGACGGCGGTGAACCGGCGGTACTTGATTAGGGCTCGAAGGCCGTAGCGTAGATCCTCGTACAGGCCGGACATCCGATTGGGAAGTTCAGTATAACGCAAGGCGGCACTGAATCGCCCTGTTATACTCACTTTCCAGAAAGCCCTTGCGCAACCGATTGAGAACGGCTGTGGTTGGTGGAGCAGGCGGTTTCGCCTGCCGGCAGGAGGCCGGAACCCGATGCCGGTGCTGAGCGCGCTCGGCGGCGCCGCCTTCACCATCGCGGTGTGTCTCGCGGCCGGCATTTTGCTCCTGCGGAGCCTGCGACTCGATTTCTACCGGCAGGAGTTTCCGCTCTTCGCCTTTGTCGGCGGCTCGGCGTGCGTGAGCCTGGCGATCATGCTGTTGTGCGTGGTGCACCAGGCGCGGCTCGCCGTCTTTCTGACCGGCGGCGTGGCGACGATTGGCTGGGCAGTCCGGGCAGAGATGCGCGCGCCGCGGAAGAGAGAGTCGCTGCCCGCTCTGCCGGTCGCATGGCGGATCGTATTCACGGTGGTGTTCGCGGCATTCTGTGCCTGTTACTTGTGTAATGCCGCCGCGCCGGAGGTCAGTCCGGACGGGAGCAGCTACCACCTCGGGAACGTCGCTCGCGACCTCCGGCACCAGGGGTTCGACTGGAACTTCCACAGTATCTACTCATCGATGCCGCAGGGTATGGAAATGCTGTTCCTGCTGGCCTTCGCGATCGGCCGCCATTCGGCCGCGGCCCTGGTGCACGCCGCATTTCAGGCGGCGCTGCCGCTGCTGATCGTCTGCTCCGGCCGGCGGCTCGGGTTTCCCAGAGTGGGATGTTTCGCCGCCCTGGTGACCTATGCGTCCCCAGTCGTCGGGATTGACGGGGTATCGGCTTACAACGACCTCACGATTGCAACGCTGATTTATGCAGATTTCTTTTTGCTTCAAGTTAAGTCTCAGAAAATTAACACTAATCGAAACATATTAATCGGTTTACTGGCTGGCTTTGCGTTTTCCGTCAAGTATACCGCCGGGATACTGTTGCCGTTTGCCGCGATAGGGTCGAAGGGCCGGAAGCTCGGGGCCTTGCTCGCGGGGGCGGCGATCATCGCCGGGCCGTGGATCCTGCGGAATTGGATCTGGACCGGAAATCCGGCGGCGCCGTTCCTCAACGGCTGGTTCCCCAACCGCTTCTGGACTACCGCCGCGGAGCACCAGTACCTGGCCGGACTGGGACAGTATCCTCCATTCAAGTCTTTGTGGGACTTTTTCCTGCAATTAACTGTATTAGGAGGATTTGTGCCTGGAATGATCGGCCCGGTTTTCATTCTGTTGCCGCTCGCGCTTTTGGCGCTGCGCCATCCGTATGGCCGGCGGGTGCTGGCGGCGGCGGCGGTGTTCGCGCTCCCGGCATTCTTCAATACCGAGGTCCGGTTCTTGATCCCGGCGATCCCGTTTCTCGCCCTGGCGCTGGGGTTCGCGATGGAGAATTCCTGGGGAGCGCTCCCTGCGATCGCTTTGTTTCAGTCGCTGGTCTGCTGGCCGGCCGTGATGGACACCTATTGCGACCGGATCGCCTGGCGCGTGCGCGGCCTTCCCATTCGGGCCGCGCTGCGCATCGACTCGGAAGATGCCTACATCGCCAGCCGAGTGGGGGATTACCCGCTACGGGACGCGATTGCGAAGGACGTGCCGGCGGGTGCCCGCATCTTCAGCTTTGCTGGAAGGGCAGCCGCCTATCTTCCGAGAGATATTGTGGTTGGCTACGAATCCTCGGACGGAATCCGGGTGCAGGAGGCGCTTCAGAATGCCGCCGCGGCCCATCGCGGTCAGCGCGAGGCGGTGCTGTCGGCGAAGGCGGCAGGGTTAACTCATCTGTTAATAGAAGATGCCGACGGAGTGGCGCCTGACATCAAGAACAGTCTGAGCACATGGGGTCTATCTGAAGTAACCAAAGCGAATGAGACCACTTTATATCGCATCGACTAAGCTCGCGCTGGTTTTTCTGGCCGCGATTTTCGGCCTCGAGGGGTACCTGGCGATTACCGAGCCCATACGGACCTCGGAAGCCTATTTATACGACCGTTTCGTGCGGCCGTCCACCCGCCAGGTCTTCGCCCAGGAACTGCCGCAGCGAAGCGTGTTGTACGCTCTGCTCGAAAAACGGAGCGTGGGGCTATTTCATGTCTCGGCCTGGTCGGTCCGGCTGCCCGCGCTGCTCGCCGGAATTATGTATCTCGCGGCGGCCTGGCGGCTGGCGTCGAGGCTCCTCGGCTACGGCAGGAGCTTCGTCGTCGCCGTAGTGGCGGCCGGCCTCGCTCCGCTTCCGTGGGACTGTTTTTCGCGCGCCGACGGTGTCGGCCTGTCCCTGGCCCTGGCACTGGCCGCGGTAGCGGCTGGTACCGAGTATCTGCTCTCTGATGAGCAAGTTCCTAGCAAAACTTTAAATTTCACTGGAGCTTGTCTCGGATTCTGCATAACTGCACGTTACGACTTCTGGCTGCCGGTGGCGGCGATCGCGGCCGCCTTCCTCGCGGTGCTCGCCTGGCGCCGCCAGACGATGGATTGGGTGGAGCGACTTCTGGTTCCCGCCGTCGCGACTGCCTTTATCCTGCTGGTCCTGCCGGCAAGCCACTCCCATGCGGCCGGCGAGGTGACACCCGAACTTTCACGATCCGACGCCGGGCGGCTTCAGGTCGCGCTGGCGGTTTTGCGGGCGAACGCCGGAAGCCAGCCCGTACAGATCGCCGCCAGCCCGGGTATCGAGCCGGTCGCCAATTTCTATCGGGCACAACACCGGCTGGCCACGTGGGGGCGCGTAACCCGCGATATGGCGGGCGAATCCGGTTATTACCTGGCGGCGGGCGCCGGCGGCGAGCTGTTACTCAATCATCATCTCCTTGTGTTATATAGGGATGCGGATCTCGTTCTGGCCCGGCGGGATGCGCCAATGTAGCCAGGGTGGTGGTTTTCAGCCACTTCGAAGGCGCGGGCGGATTTCGCATCCCATTGATGAAGAAATGTTTATGAATTGGCCGTCGGAGTGCAAACTGACGGCCGGAATGGCAACGGCGCGGTACCTCAAGATGTTCCGGTTCAACTACATCCCGCTGCTTTTGGCTCTCGCCGCGGTGCTCCCGTCGCACGCGCAGGATCCCGAGGATCTGAAGCGCGGCGTCGCCCGCATCAGCCTGATGGACGGCGAGGTTTCGGTACGGCGCGGCGATTCGGGTGAGTGGGTGGCCGGGGTGATCAACGCCCCGCTTCTCACCGGCGATCGCATCGCCACCGGCGCAACTTCTCGTGCCGAGGTTCAACTCGACGCCGCTAACGTGATGAGAATAGGCGCTAATGCCGAAATCCACCTGGCGCTGCTCGAGAACGGCAATTACAGAATCGAAATCGCTCGCGGGACCACCACCTTCCGAGTCCCGCGGCCGCAGATCTCCACCGTGGAACTGAGTACGCCGAACGTCTCCGTGCGCCCCTCGCGCGAAGGCACCTTCCGGATCGCCGTAACCGAGAACGGCGAATCCGAGATCACCGCCCGCGCCGGAGACGTCGAAGTCTTCACGCCGAAGGGTAACCAATGGGTGTATGCGGGCCAGACCATGATGGCCCGCGGCAATCCGGCGGATCCGGAATACCAGATCATTGCCGCGATTCCGACCGACGACTGGGACCGCTGGAATGAAAGCCGCGACCACGCCTTCCGCGGTTCGAACAGCTACCAATATGTGCCGCAAGGGGTCTACGGCGCCGAAGATCTCGATCAGGCCGGGACGTGGGTGAATGTGGTCCCCTACGGCTGGGTGTGGCGGCCAACCGCCATCGGCGCGGGCTGGGCGCCCTACAGAAATGGCCGCTGGGCTTGGATTGATTGGTATGGCTGGACTTGGGTGAGCTCCGACCCCTGGGGTTGGGCCCCGTACCATTATGGGCGCTGGTTCTGGGATACGCGCTGGGGTTGGGCCTGGTATCCGGGGGCTCTGGGAGTGCGCCACACGTGGTCGCCGGCGCTGGTGGCATTTTTCGGCTACGGCGGCGGCGGCGGAATCGGAATTGGCGCGGACTTCGGCTTCGGCAATGTGGGCTGGGTACCACTGGCCCCTTACGAGACGTTCCGGCCGTGGTGGGGCTCGGGGTACGCTCATGGCCTCAACCGGAATCTCAACATTACGAACGTAAATGTAACTGCTGTCTATCGAAATGCACGTGTCGCCAACGGCATTTCCGGGATGGCGTCGAGCGACTTTACGGCCGGCCGATTCCACAACGTGCAGCATGTGAGCGGCTCCCAAGTCTTACAGGCGGGAATGGTAAGCGGCCGGCTGCCGCTCAATCCGACCGCGGCCAGCCGCCGGTATTCGGACCGCGTGGTGGCGAACATCCCGCGGCCCAGTACGAACACGAGGTTTTATTCGCGCGGGGGCGGGCAGGGAAATGGACTGCCCGGAAACCGGCCGTCCGGCGCACCGCCCGTCCAGCAGGGGTACCACCGGTTCGGCGAACCCGGAGCGCCGGTGAACGTCCGGCCCTCGCAGACGGCGAATGGAACACCGCAGGCTTCGCGTCAAGGCACGATGCGTTTCGGAGAGCCGGGCGTTCCCAGGGTGGCGCCTCCGCCGGGGTCGAATGCGCCGGGGTCCAGCGCTCCATGGAGCCGCTTCGGCAGTCCTGGAACGACTCCCCAGCGCCAGCCGTCGCAGCCCGGCAATTCGCCCGCGCCACAGGTTCGACCGCAAGTAACGCCGGGCGCGCCACCGTCGCGGCCGTCGGCACCGGGCGGAGGCAGCGCCCCAAGGCCGGCGCCCGCCGGGCCGAGCCGTCCGCCGGCCGGCGGAGGCCGGTCGAACAGCGGAGGCCGCGCCGGCCGTCAATAACGCATTACAGATTTCTTCCCTCAGGCTCGGTCCTTTTCAGCGGGGACCGGGCCATTTTTTTGGTGGTAGGATCAACGGATGGACGTTCCGGATCTGCTCAAGATTTTGAATGCGCTGGCGGCGCGGTCAGTGGTTTTGGAGTGCCAGATTCTGGCTTTGCGCCGGATTCTGCATACCGAAGGGATCGTGGACGATTCGCGTTTCGAAGCGATGCTGGAACAGGCCGTCGCGGCATATAAGGAAGTGCTGAGTCCCGAGCAGGGGGAGCAGGAACGGCTGGCGGAGTTTTTGCGGAAGTTCGAGGGTCCGGTGCAATAGGAGTCGACCCATGACGCAACAGCGCCCACGCCCACAACTGACCCGGCGCGAGGTCGTCCTGACAGCGGCTGGGGCTGCGGTAACTCTCAACGGGCGGAGCGCCTCTGCAAAAGCGTCGCAACCGTCGACCGCGGTGAATTTCGACGTTCCACCGGGCGCCTGTGATTGCCATACCCACATCATCGGCGATCCGGCGCGATTTCCATTTTTCGCGGAACGCGTTTACACGCCCGAGACCGCGTCGCCCGAGGAGATGAAGGCGCTTCATCGCGCACTGCACATCCAGCGGGTGGTGATCGTGACGCCGAGCTTTTATGGGACCGACAATTCGGCCACACTCTATGGCATGAAAGCCCGGGGAGGGAATGCCCGCGGCGTCGCGGTGATCGGCGAAAAAACCGGAGAGCGCGAACTGACGGCGATGGACCGTGCCGGAATACGCGGCGTTCGGATCAATCTCGCTACGGTCGGCCTGACCGATCCGGCATTAGCGCGGGAACGGTTCCAGTCCACGCTGTCCCGGATTCGTCACCTCGACTGGCACATCCAGATCTACACGAACCTGTCGGTGATCGCAGGCCTGGCGGATCTGGTGGCGGCTTCGCCGGTACCGGTGGTCTTCGATCATTGTGGCGGCGCCGAGTCGTCGCTCGGGTTGACGCAAAGCGGCTGGAGCAACCTGGTAGATCTGGTCCACGGAGGCAAGGCGTACGTCAAGCTGTCCGCCGAGTATGGGGTTTCCCGACAGGCTCCTGACTATCCGGATATCGCGCCGTTCGCGAAGGCGCTGGTGGAGGCGAACCCTGACCGGATTTTGTGGGGCAGCGATTGGCCCCATACCAGTTCGAAATTCGTTCCGGTAAGACCTCCCGCCGAGATCACGCCTCTGTCGGCCGTGGATGACGGCCGGTCGCTGAACCATCTGGCGGTCTGGGTAGGGGACGCGAAGGTGCGGAAGAGGATCCTGGTGGACAATCCGGCCCGGCTGTACCGGTTCTAGGCGGGGTGGTGTCCGGCCTACGGGACCATAAGTTTACATAATATCCATTATCGGAAGTAGCGGAAAATCGAGTCAAGCTGATCTTGAGGCCCTCACGCCGAAGCCCTTTTGCCCCCGGAGAGTCTCATGACCCTCCGCCGGCTGGATGCTCCCAATCAAACGCAACCCACACATAGGGAAGACACTAGCGGCTCTATCGATTATGAGAAGCAGCCCGCCGAGGCCCTCGCCGACATTGCGCCGACGCTGAAAGAAGCTGAGCTTCGCGTTCTCCTCGAGCTCACACGCCGCCAGCTCCGCGGTGTTCGCGCCGTCAAAGTGAGCTCCCGCGAGCTCGCAACCTCTTGCAAAATCGCAAGATCCAAGATCGTGCCGGCGATCGACTCACTCACCGCGCGAGGCTACATTACCTCACGCCAAGGGACGCCCACCACGCCGGCGACCTACATGGTGAACATCTTGGAAACGATTAGAATGGGTGGTCCCCAAAAGGGACCACCTCAACCTCCGGGGTGGTCCCCGAAAGAGACCGCGCAGGTCCCTTTGTGGGACCACAGTGGTCCCGAAACGGGACCACCCCCCACTGAAAAATCGGCACTTGCGCGCGCGGCCGCCGCGTCTGATTTTGATGCTACTGCTTTAGATTTGATCGATCGGGTATTCTCAGCTAAAGGGAAAAGCCTCGATCGCGAAACGCTCGCCAGGTTTCGCGGCTGGATGCACGGCCACATGGCCAAGTTCGGACGCAACCCCGACGGCATCCGCTGGATCGACTACCCCCAATCGCCTCTGTCGCCACCGACCGCGCTCAGGAAGGCAATTGCCCGTTCGCCAGCTTGAGTTGATTGTTCGCGACTACCCAGACCTGCTTCACATCCTGGCCCGATCCCATCATCAGTCCGATGACCGAAATCGCCACGAAGCCGTAGAGTATGGCGTGTTCCACCATGCTCTGCCCTTCTTCGTCCCGCCAGAATCCCAGTATGGCCTTGTACATCGCTGTTCTCTCAAGTCCATATTCCTGCGGTGCCCGCCACAGTTCAAGGTCCACAAAATGCAGACCTTCGTTAATATCTTTCGATAAATTTCCGGCTGATTCAACGCAGCCGGTTGGAAAACTCGGCCACGATCAACCGGCTCAGTTCGCTCTCGGTATCCAGCGGATCGCGCACATCGCGATCGAAGCGCGCCACCGCCACGTGCGTCAGCTCCGGCACTCGAATCAGGTGGGCCAGCACCCGGACCTTGCCCGGTTGCTGCTGCACCTGCCCCAGCACCACATACCGCGCGTCGAGCGCCTTTCCGATCGCCGCCACATCGCGAAACGGCCGCGGAGTGCGCAGAATCGCCGCGTTTCCAATTACTCCATACCGGCTCGCCCCGTCCGACGTCAATTGCGCCACTACCATGTCGGTCAGCCCGTCGGTGAAGGCGTTCAAGTCTTCCCTGCCCGTCTGGTTGTCGAAATGAATGACCGCCACCTTGAGCGCCGGGTGCCGCGATCCGAGGACCACGGCGGCCAGCAATCCGCCCGCAATCAGCAACACCATCGCGGCCGGCACCCACGCCGGAAGCAGGCGTTTCGCGGGCGCCGCCATCGGAATCGCCGCGGCTGTCGGCGCCACCGGCGCCACGAACTGGTAGCCGCGCTTCGGCACCGTCCGTACGAATGCGGCCGACTCCGCCGAATCGCCCAGCGCCGTGCGGATCTGCGCGACGCAATAGTTCAAGCCTTGGTCGAAGTCGACGTGCGTCCCGCCGCCCCACACGCGATTCCGCAGTTCTTCGCGCGTCACCGTCTCACCGGCGCGCTCCAGCAGGAGGGCGAGCACCTGGGCGGGCTGCGGCTGCAGGCGGACGGGGTTTCCGTCGCGCTTCAGCTCCAGCTTTTCCGGGTCGAATTCGAATCTCCCAAAGCGGACCGGCGCCATCCGCTCTCCAGCCTATCACTGCTCATTTGCCTTCGTGCGACGGCGGGTGCGCCTTCTCGTAGCGGCCCACGATGTCCTGCGTGATGTTGATCGCCGGCGTGCTCCACAGCAGTGGATTCTGCGGGCCCCCGGCCTCGAATACCGCGCTATAACCGCGCTCGGCGGCGTACTTCTCCACTTCCGCCATCATCTTCGTGCGCAGCGACCGCACCAGGGCGGCCTGCTCCAGGTTGGCTTCCGCCGCCAGATCTTCGGCGTCGTGATTGGCCGCGCGCGTTCCGGCGTCGATCTCGTGCTCGAGCCACGCGCGCGCATCCTCCTTCAGCGTGGGGCCGGATTTTCGGAGGCGGTCCTGCAGCGCCTGGACGCCGGCCTGCTTCTTCTCGAGCTTGTCCCTCAGGTCGTTGTATTTCGTCTCCAGGTTCGCGAAGGCCGTCTGGCCTTCGTGAGTCGCGTTGACCGCCGCCTGCGTGTCGAAGATCGCGATCCGGGCGGCGGGTGCGGCAGGTGTTTGGGATCGGCTGGCAATCGCGAGGATCGCCACCAGGGATGCGGCGCAAAGAATCGAAGTCGGCTTCATGGCGACGCTCCCTTGCAGGTCGGCGGCCAGTTCGCCGTCGATCGGATTCCCAGCTCTGCGCGGCCCGGCGGCACTGTGGCGCGGCGAGGACACTGGGCATCACGCCCTACATCACAAGTGGATACCGAGAACTCCCAGGCCCTGCGGC